>Ga0307517_10002012_pt1 | contig 33092 bp, 25 predicted proteins | sample 23_EM_MG_FD_194515 | JGI IMG/M metagenome (GOLD analysis project Ga0307517, IMG submission 194515) | Populus trichocarpa ectomycorrhiza microbial communities from riparian zone in the Pacific Northwest, United States - 23_EM | ecosystem: Host-associated > Plants > Roots > Unclassified | place... | reverse complement strand
CGGGAAGGAAATTCCACGCACTTTGCCCGAGATCCGGTGCGGCGATACCTTGCGGATCCAGCATGGCGAGCTGATCCCAGCCGACGGGATCCTTACGCGGGGGCTGGCGCTGATCGACTATAGCTTTGTCACCGGGGAGTCCCTGCCTGTGCCGAAGGAGCCCGGTGAGTTATTATATGCCGGGGGGCGCCAGACGGGGGCTTCCCTGGAAGTACTGGTCGTGAAAGAGGTGGCGCAAAGTTACCTGACCCAGTTGTGGAACCGACAGGAAGACAAACAAGAGGAGCCTTCTGCTATTCACCGGTTAAGCCGGCGGTTCACCTATATCGTCCTGACCATTGCGGCCGTGGCCGGCATCTATTGGTGGGCCCATGATCCATCCCGGATAGGGGGAGCCGTTACGGCCGTGCTCATTGTCGCCTGTCCCTGCGCCCTCCTGCTGTCCAGCACGTTCACCAATGGCAATATCCTGCGCATCCTGGGCAATAATGGTTTCTACCTCCGCAATGCCCGGGTGATCGAGCGCATCGCAGGGGCGACCCATATCGTGTTCGACAAGACAGGCACGCTGACGCAGGTGGGCGGGCAGGAACCTGCCTATGAGGGAATTTCCCTCACCGTCCGGCAGGAAGGGGCAGTGGCAACGCTGGCGGCGCAATCCACCCATCCTCTCAGCAGGAGCCTGGCCCGGTACTTGGGCAGGCAGCCGTCCCGTCCTGTTGAAGCGTTCAGCGAAGTGACAGGAAAAGGCGTGCAAGGATGGATCGACGGGGACCGCGTTGCAATCGGCTCCTACTCCTATGTAATGGGGGTGCTCCGGGGCGACGGGTCACGGAAGGCATTCCTACTGCCATCGCCGGAGGATCAGGGCGCGGGTGTCTATATTGCCTGGAACGATGCGCTGCCGGGCTGCTACCGGTTCTTAAGCACTTACCGGGAAGGGATACCCGAATTAATAGAAGAGCTGAAGAGCCGCTATCATCTCTCGCTTCTTTCAGGGGACAATGCGGGAGAACGTGGGCGGCTGGAGCGGCTGATGGGCAAAGAGGCCCGGCTTTTTTTCAACCAATCCCCGGAAGAAAAAGCCGCTTATATCCGGCAATTGCAGGAGCAGGGGGAAAAGGTGATCATGATCGGCGACGGTCTCAACGATGCCGGCGCCCTTCGTCAAAGTGAGATCGGGGTCGCTGTCGCAGCATCTTCCGGCGGCTTCACGCCGGCAAGCCAGGCCATCCTGGATGCCGGACAGCTCTGTCGGCTGCCTCGTTTCACTCGTTTCTGCCGCATGGCGAATCGGATCATTGTTGCCAGTTTCATCCTTTCCATCCTTTATAATGTCATCGGTCTTTCCTTTGCCGTCCAGAGCAGGCTTTCTCCCCTGATCGCGGCCATCCTCATGCCAGCCAGCTCCCTCAGCATCTTATTGCTTACTTATGGCGCCGGCAATTGGGCCGCCAGGCGCCTGGGACTGGTCGTTTCCTCCCAGAATGAGTAAGATCATATTCTTCCCTGATACCTGTCATACGGAGAAAGGGCCCGGGGGGATATTTTTACTAAATAATAACAGACTCTATGAGCGCCCTCCTCCTCCTATTAATAGCCAGCCTATCCGTAGCCCTGACCTTTCTGGCTGCTTTTATCTGGAGTGTACGGCATCACCAGTTCGACGACGGGTATTCTCCGCCCCGCCGGATCTTATTCGACGACCCACCTGCCGAAGATGTCCAGGATCACCCGAACACTCAAAACGAATCAAATGCAAATTGAAAAATTCAGTTACGACAACAAGACCGTCAAATGGTTTGCCTATGCCACTATGTTCTGGAGCATCGTAGGAATGCTGGCGGGGCTCTGGGCCGCCATTGCCCTTTACTACCCCGCTATGAACCTGGGCCTTCCCGCCACAACCTTCGGCAGGATGCGGCCGGTGCACACCAATGCCGTCATCTTCGCCTTCGTCGGCAACGGCATCTTTATGGGGGTCTATTATTCTCTTCAACGACTCTGTAAGGCAAGGATGTTCAACGATACCCTCAGTAAGATCCATTTCTGGGGATGGCAGCTGATCATTGTCGTGGGAGCGATCACCTTATGGGCAGGCAAGACGACCGGCAAAGAATACGCGGAGCTGGAATGGCCTATCGACATCTCCATTGCCATTGTATGGATCATTTTCGGTATCAATCTCTTTGGCACCATTATCCGTCGCCGGGAAAGTCATATTTACGTCGCTATCTGGTTTTACATCGCTACCTGGGTCACTGTGGCCATGCTGCATATCGTCAATTCGGTGGAGCTGCCGGTGTCCCTATGGAAGAGCTATAGCTGGTATGCCGGTGTGCAGGACGCGCTCGTGCAATGGTGGTACGGACATAATGCCGTGGCATTTTTCCTGACGACGCCCTACCTGGGGCTGATGTATTATTTTCTGCCCAAGGCAGCAAACCGGCCTATTTACTCCTACCGGCTTTCGATCATTCATTTCTGGGCCCTTATCTTCATTTATATCTGGGCGGGGCCGCACCATTTACTCTATACTGCCTTGCCCGATTGGGCGCAGTCACTGGGCGTGGTATTTTCCATCATGCTGATCGCTCCCAGCTGGGGCGGCATGCTGAACGGTCTTTTCACGCTGCGTGGCGCCTGGGATAAAGTGAAGGAAGATCCCGTGCTGAAATTCCTGGTCGTGGCCATCACCTGCTATGGCATGGCTACGTTCGAAGGGCCCATGCTCAGCCTGAAGAATGTCAACGCCATTTCGCATTTCACGGACTGGACCATTGCGCATGTGCATATCGGCGCCCTGGGATGGAATGGCTTCCTCACTTTCGGCGTACTGTACTGGCTGATCCCCCGGATGTGGAATACGACCCTTTACTCGAAAAAACTCGCCGGCACCCATTTCTGGATCGGGACGATCGGCATCGTCGTCTACACCATACCGCTCTATTGGGCGGGCTTTACGCAAAGCATGATGTGGAAGTCCTTCACCGACGAAGGGCAGCTTAAATTCCAGTTCCTGGAGACGGTGACGCATATCCTTCCCATGTATGTAGCGCGCAGCATCGGGGGAGGTCTTTATATCATCGGCGCATTGATCATGATCTACAATCTCCGCAAGACGATCGCCCGTGGCAGTTTCATCGCCAACGAAGCGGCGGAGTCGGCGCCCATGCCAGATAAGATCCCCACACATGGTAAGACCTATTGGCATCGCTGGATAGAAAGACGTCCTATGCAGATGCTGGTATTCAGTCTCATTGCCGTAGCGATCGGAGGCATGATCGAGCTCATCCCCACTTTCCTCGTGAAGTCCAATATCCCCACCATCACCAGCGTGAAACCTTATACTCCGCTGGAGCTTCTCGGCCGGGATATTTATATCCGCGAGGGATGTTATCTCTGCCATTCGCAGATGGTGCGTCCATTCCGGGATGAAGTGGCCCGCTATGGAGAATATTCCAAGGCCGGGGAATTCGTATATGATCATCCTTTCCAATGGGGATCCAAGCGAACAGGCCCCGATCTGGCGCGGGAAGGCGGAAAGTATCCGGACAGCTGGCATTACAACCATATGATGGACCCTTCTTCCATGTCGCCCGGCTCCATCATGCCTTCCTATATGTGGCTGCTGGACAGAGAACTGGACACAGCCAGGACGGAACGGATGATCCGCGCCATGCAAAAGATGGGCGTTCCTTACCCGGACGGCTATGCGGCGGAACAGGCCAATAGGGATCTGGCCGCTCAGGAGGCAAGTATACATGCGTCCCTGAAGTCGGATAAGGTGCATGTAGGCAGCAATAAAGAGGTGATCGCGCTGATCGCATACCTGCAGCGGCTGGGCAAGGACATCAAGGCGGCGCCGAAGGAACAGACAGCCCTGAAAGACGCCGAAGGGCGTGCTATCATGGGGAATTAATGCACCGGATAACAGATTGACAACTCAAATTTTTCATTATATGAAATTCATTCACTACCTGGAAAAGATCAGCGGGATCGGCGTCTACGGTCTGTCGTCCCTTATCATTTTCGGCCTCTTTTTCCTGGTCATGCTGGTCTGGGCCTTGCGGGCGGATAAGAATATGATGGAAGAACTCCGCAATCTGCCGCTGGACAAGCTGAAAGGCGGGAAGCTACCCCTGCTTATCACAGGGCTGTTGCTGGCGGGTATGGGAGCCCGGGCCGAAGGCCCGGCTACGGCTCCTTCTACCAACAATCCATTCGTGGTCATTATGATCATCCTGATCATTGTCCTTGCCCTGGCCATAGCGTTGCTCGCCAATGTGCTGTTGGGGGCTGCGCAGATCCCTGGTCCTGAAAAAGGAAACGAAGAGCGAGATGCGGAGAATGGCACCTATGCCGGTGGTATGGCGCGTACGGCTTCTGCGGATGCCCCGTTATCTTTGAACGGTGCTGTCTTTTTAGGTGCTGTCGTGCCTGGCCTGTCAGATACGGCTTTCTACCTGATCTGCTGTGTCATTATCCTGGAAGTGCTGGTGTTGCTTACCCTGCTGTATAATGTCAAGTTGGTGCTGTCCGTTCATAAAAAGTCCGTGTCAGGGGTTGCGCCCGATGCGGGTACGGCAGAAAAACCCGTGGTACCCAGGATCTCCTGGTGGGAAAGGATTAACCGGTTCAAACCGGCGGAGCAGGAAGTTTCCCTGGACCTGGGTCATGATTACGACGGCATACGTGAATTGGACAACCGCCTGCCGCCCTGGTGGCTCTATGGATTTTATGGCACGATCCTATTTGCCTGCATCTATCTCTGGCGTTACCATGTTGCCCATTCGGCCCCCCTGCCCCAGGAGGAATATACCATTGCGGTTCAGAAAGCGGAGGTGCAAAAAGCAGCCTACCTGAAAAATGCCGCCAATCTCGTCGACGAGAATACCGTAAAGCAACTCATGGGGGCAGCCGACCTGTCTGCCGGTCAGCATGTTTTCGAAGCGACCTGCTTCGCCTGTCACGGCAAGGCAGGAGAGGGGAGCGTAGGCCCCAACCTCACCGACGAATATTGGCTGCACGGAGGCAGCATCCAGGATATTTTCAAATCCATCAAATATGGCTGGCCGGAAAAGGGCATGAAAAGCTGGAAGGATGATTATTCTCCTTCCCAGATCGCCCAGATTGCCAGTTATGTGAGTTCCCTGAAGGGCACGCATCCCCCGAATGCCAAAGCGCCGCAGGGCACCGTCAGTAAATAACTACTTATGAAAGCGACCACACCTATTTCGCAGGACACAGGAGCAGCCAACATGGCCCTGCCGGATCAGTCCTTCCGGGATCACCTGGCGACGGTCGACGCGAAGGGCCGTCGCAACTGGATCTATGCCCTGAAGCCTAAAGGGAAATGGTATAGCGCGAGGACCTATATCAGCTGGGGATTCTTTCTCCTGTTCTTCACGCTGCCTTTCATTTCGGTCGGCGGGAAGCCTCTCTTTCTTTTCAATGTCCCCGCAGCCCGCTTCATCCTTTTCGGGAAAGTGTTCTGGCCACAGGATTTTTTCATTTTCGGTCTCACGATGGTGACCTTTGTCATCTTCATCATACTGTTCACGGCTGCCTTCGGCCGGTTGTTCTGTGGCTGGGTCTGTCCCCAGACCATCTTCATGGAAATGCTCTTCCGCAAGGTGGAGTATCTGATCGAGGGGGATGCACCCCGGCAAAAACTCCTGAAGGCCGCGCCCTGGACGGCGGGGAAGATAAGCCGGAAATCTCTTAAACACCTTGTCTTCTTCCTGCTGGCCTTCGTCATCGCCAATACCTTTCTATCCTATATCATCGGGGTGAGGGAACTTTGGAAGATAATGACCGAGCCCCTGGCCCAGCATATTGCGGGGTTGTTATCCCTGCTGGTATTTTCCGGCGTCTTTTATGCCGTCTATGCCTTCTTCCGGGAACAGGCCTGCACGGTGGTCTGCCCTTATGGCCGGTTGCAGAGTGTGCTGCTCGACCGGAACTCCATGATCGTAGCCTATGATCATAAGCGGGGCGAACCCCGTTCGAAATTGAAAAAAGCGCCATCGCCCGATGCAGGTGACTGCATCGACTGCCTGCAATGCGTGAAGGTCTGTCCCACTGGCATCGACATACGAAATGGCCTGCAGATGGAATGCGTAGGCTGCACGGCCTGCATCGACGCCTGCAACCATATGATGGAAAAGACGGGGAGGCCCCTGGACCTGATCCGGTATGCATCCGAGAACGGCATCGACAACAAGGAGCCGCTGCATTATACGCTGCGTATGAAACTCTACACCGGACTGCTGTGCGTTCTTGTTGTGATCCTTTCCGGCCTGCTGCTTAGCCGGAAAGACGTGGATGCCACCGTTATGCGGGCTCCGGGCATGCTCTACCAGGAAAGAGGGACCGACAGTATCTCCAACCTTTACAATATCAAGGTTGCGAATAAGACGAACAGGGATGTGCCTTTATTCCTGCGACTGGAGAGTGCTGCGGGTAAGATCGAGGTGATTGGTGGCAAGGTCATACGGCTGAAAAAAGACGACGAAGGCGGCGGTACCTTTTTCATCGTTCTTCCCCGCCAATCGGTGCGGGAAAGGAAGACCCTGCTGCATATCGGTCTCTATGAGGGGAATAAGAAGATCGACGAGCTCCGGACCAATTTCCTGGGGCCGGTGGACGAGGTCGCGGATGATAAAAATTAAAATTAAGAGTATGAACTGGGGAAATAAGTTGTTGCTGGTGTTCGTGGCATTTGGAGCCATGATCTCTTTTATGGCGTATCGCTGCATGATGACGCCGGTGAACCTCGTCGCCAAAGAATATTATAAGGATGAACTGGGCTATCAGCAGGTCATCGATGCCCGGCAAAAAGCGGGAACCCTCTCCGGGAGGATCGGGCTACGGCAGTCAGCGGAATTCATTACCCTGAGCCTGCCACAGGAAATGAAGAGCAGGGAGGTGAAAGGGAGTGTACAGTTCTATTGTCCTTCCGATGCATCGAAGGACCGCCGATTTGGTCTGGACATGGGAGGGTCGGCAAGTCAGGAAATCAGCCATCGTCTCCTGCTGCCTGGCCGGTATGTGGTGCGGATGCAATGGGAAAGCGGCGGCGCACACTATTTCGATGAAGAGCCTTTTGTAGTCCAATAACTTTTTAAATTTTTCGAAATGACAGGGACCATCTTCGTGGCGGGCTTTTCACTGGGGCTTGTGAGCAGTCTTCATTGTGTGGGCATGTGCGGTCCGCTGCTGATGTCCCTGCCCCTGCAAAATCTGTCCGTTGCCCGGCGCAGGATCGCCCTTGCGACCTATCATACCGGCCGTCTTTTGGTCTATGCGGCATTGGGGGGAATCTCCGGTTTGCTGGGGAGGCATATCTACCTGGCGGGGTTCCAGCAAGCGCTTTCCATCGGGCTCGGGACACTGATCCTGCTCTGGATGGCCGTTAGGCATTTAATGCCGGCCCGGGGAGGGAGCATTGTCTTGAGGAAACTATTCAGTCCGTTGGAGGTACTGATCATCCGGCTGTGGAGGTCGCCTTCGCGCCAGGGATTCATCTTGCTGGGCATGGCCAACGGGTTGCTGCCCTGTGGCATGGTCTACCTGGCGGTCGCGGGCGCTTTTGCCCTGCCGCAGGCAGGAGAGAGCATTGCTTTCATGTTGTTTTTTGGGGCGGGAACCCTGCCGGCCCTGCTGGCCCTCCATTATTCCCGCCATTGGTTTGGCGCCGGAACAAGGGCTACTGCGAGAAAAGCAATTCCGGCGTTGATCGTGTTGATGGGTATATTGCTGATCCTGCGCGGGCTCGACCTGGGCATCCCGTTCATCAGCCCGGCCCTTGCCCGGGGACCGGGACCTGCAGTTTCCTGTCATTAAAGCATTCCCATATTGGCGTGATCGTTTATTTTTTTGCGATGGTTCCCTCCGGTACTTGCACGGTGATCGTGGTGCCTTTACCCAGTATGCTTTCCAATTCCAGGTTGCCACCGAGGAGGTCGACATAACGACGGACGATGTGTAGCCCCAGGCCGGTACCTTCTATATTGACGGCATTGGCGCCCCGGAAAAAGCTGCTGAACAGATGTTGCTGATCCTCTTCCGATATGCCGATGCCTTCATCTCTAACGGAAAGGATCAGTTTTGTTCCCGGGATATGTTGTACCAGCAGCCAGATGCCAGCGCCTTCCGTTGAGAATTTCGAGGCATTACTCAGGAGATTGATGAGGATATTTTTCAGGAGACGTTTGTCGCTGATGAATTCGAAGGAACCTGGGCAGTCGGAGTGGATGGCCTGACCGGGTTTAGCAAGCGCCTTCATCTCTTCGATGGTCTCGTCCAGGAATTCCCGGACGGCGAAGGGGGACATTTCAGTATGGATCCGTCCTTCCTCCAGCTTGCCAAGAGAGAGGAAGTCTTCCAGCAGTTCGTTGAGGTGTTTAACGGAATCTTTGATCCGCTTGATATGTTTGTCCCGTTTGCCCTGGTCTTCCGACTGTGTATATCGCGAGAGAAGGGCTGCGGAAGAAAGCACGGTGCTCAGAGGGGTCCTGAACTCGTGGGAGGCCATGGAGACGAACCTTGATTTGATCTCATTGAGCTCTTTTTCTTTATTCAGGGCCTCGTTGAGCTCTCCCTGCGATTTTTCCAATTCCTGGAGGGCTTCGCGCAGGATAATGGTACGCTGCTCGACCTTTGTCTCCAGTTCCGCGTTCAGTTTGCCGATATCCTGCGTAATCCTTTCCAGTTCTGCCTTACGGTCGACCAGGTCTTTTTCCGCCTGCTTCCTTTGGGTGATATCCACCAGGAAGGCGATGACAAAGAACGTATTCTTCTGGCGGTAGTAGCTGAGGCTTACTTCCACGGGGAATTCGCGGCCGTCCTTCTTTCGGGCGAAAAGGTCCCTGCCATGTCCCATGGTCCGGTTGGATGGATGCTGATAGAACCCTTCCCGGTATTGGGAATGGTGGGCGTGAAACCTGCCCGGGATCAGCATTTCGACCGACCTGCCCAGCAATTCGTCTCTTTCGTAACCGAAGAGACCGGATGCGGCCGGGTTGAGAAGCACGATCTTTCCTTTATCGTCCGTCAGGATAATGCCTTCCGTGGCATGTTCGAAGAGGGCATTCACCTGCATCTGCTCGGACTCGATGCTACGATAGAGCTTTTTCACATATAGTACGAAGATCACCGTCATCAGCACGATCATCAGAGAAAAAGCGTGCTGCATGATGACCTGCTGGCGCTCCATGTGCTCATGTTCGTAGAAGGACGCCAGGATGATCAGCGCGGCACTGAGGGCCCCGAACAGCCGGGTATAGAGATCCTTCTTCAGGAAGATGGTGAGCAGGATGGCAGTGATCAGGCCTCCGTCGAATATGCTGATGCCTGGATTCAGGTATTGCAGGACGGCCGACCCCAGGGTGACGACGATGCAGAACAACAGGACATGGAATGATTTTTCTTTGAACATGTTGCTACTTTAAACGGGATTTACCTGTAAAATACCGTATCTCATCCATTCACCAATATCACTTTCAGTGTTTTTTCTGTAGCCGCATGTTGAAAGACATCATAAGCCAGAAGAATGTCATGTAGTGGGAACCGGTGGGTAATGAGCAGGGAAGGGTTCAACTTACCTGAGCTGACGGTTTTCAGCAGCATAGGCGTCGTCACCGTATCCACCAGCCGGGTCGTAATGGTAATGTTCCTGGACCAGAGGGACTCAAGGTGTAGTTCCACGCTCTTGCCGTGTACACCGACGTTGGCGATCCGTCCGCCGGGGGCGATGATGGATTCACAGAGCTCGAAGGTGGCAGGTACGCCTACCGCTTCGATGGCCGTATCCACGCCTTTTCCTCCCGTGAGCGCCATCACCTTTTCTGTAGCGTTCTCCTTCGCGCTGTTGACGGTCTGTGTCGCGCCGAACCGGCGGGCGACTTCCAGGCGATTGTCATCCAGGTCCACCATGATGATCTCCGAGGGAGAATAGAACTGCGCCGTCAGAAGAGCTGCCAGGCCTACCGGGCCGGCCCCGACGATGGCTACGGTATTGCCGGGGCTCACCTGTCCGTTGAGAACGCCGCATTCGAAACCTGTGGGCAGGATATCGCTCAACATGACCAGGGCCTCTTCGTCCATGCCTTCCGGCACCTTATATAGGCTGTTGTCTGCATAAGGGATGCGGGTATATTCCGCCTGCGTACCATCGATAAGATGGCCGAGGATCCATCCGCCCCGTGTGCAATGTGAATACATGCCTTTCCTGCAATATTCGCACCCGCCGCAGGAAGTGATACAGGAGATCAGCACATGGTCTCCCTCCTTGAAGTTATTGACCTGGCTGCCGGCTTCTTCGATGATCCCGACCCCTTCATGGCCCAGGATGCGTCCTTTTTCCACTTCCGGTACGTCTCCTTTCAGGATGTGGAGGTCCGTGCCGCAGATGGTGGTCCGCAGGATCCGTACGATCACGTCGGCGGGATGTATGATGGTGGGGCGAGGCTTCTCTTCCCAGGACTTTTGGCCGGGACCCTGGTATACTAATGCTTTCATAATGGATGATTTGATTGCATTAAAAGTAGGAAAGCCCGCGTCCACCGGAGATGACCATTATCAGCGCGGGGGTTGATCGTACTCATGGCTTTTTCTTTGTATAGGAGCGTACTTTATAAAAAAATATTATATGGAAAAGATATTACTGGCGATGGACGCCGAAAACATAAATGCGCAGGCGATCGATTTTGCCTGTTACCTGGCCAAGCTTACGAATTCACGGCTGACGGGGATCTTCCTGGAAGACCTACTCTCGGACGATAAGCCGGCCCTGCGGGAAAACGCGGCGCTGCAACATGCCGCCCGTTCCGGGCCTATGTCGCGGGAGGCGGTTGCCGCTGTCGTCGAAGAAAATATCGGGCAGTTCAGGCAGTCCTGCGAAAGCCGCGGGATCGCACCCAAGGTGCACCGCGACCGGGGCATCCCTCTTTACGAGATCATCCAGGAAAGCCGGTTTGCCGACCTGCTGGTGATCGATGCCGAAACTTCCTTCGCGCGGAAAAGGGAGGCCGTGCCCGGCCGGTTCGTAAAAGATGTACTACAGGAAGCGGAATGTCCCGTCATTATAGCTCCCTATAGCTTCCACGGCATCGACGAGATCTTCTTTGCATACAATGGTTCGGCCTCTTCCGTCTTTGCCATCCGGCAATTCACCTATCTCTTTCCCGAATGGAGACGGAAGAAAATTACGGTCATCAATGTGCGGGACAAGGAGGAAAAAGCCATAGAGGATCAGTTTAAGATGAAAGAATGGCTTGGCCAGCATTATACCGACGTAGAATTAAAGGTATTGAAGGGAGATGCGTCCGACCAGCTATTCGGCTACCTGGTAGATAAGTCCAACGCTATGGTCGTCATCGGGGCCTATGGCCGGAGCATGCTGTCCCGCTACTTCCGGCACAGTCATGCGCACCTGCTGGTGAAGAGCGTCAACCTGCCTTTGTTCATTGCGCATCATTAACCGATCATAAAATAATACATCGCCGTTATGCAACAGTATATCAAGACATTCAGTGAGATCAATATCAATGACATTGCGGAAGTGGGTGGCAAGAACGCGTCGCTGGGCGAGATGTACTGCCGGCTTTCCGGCAAAGGAATACGGGTCCCGGACGGCTTCGCTACCACGGTCTTCGCTTTCGGCCACTTCTTACATTACAATAAGCTGGAGGGCGCCTTGCAAGACCTGGTGCAGGAATTGGATACGGACCGGTTCACCAACCTGTCGGAGATCGGCAGCAAGGCGAGGGAACTCATCCGGGCCGCAACGATGCCGCAGGACCTCTGCGAGGCCATTGTGCAGGCGTATAAACGTTTGTGTCGCGGAACAGACCAGCCTGTTGCCGTGCGCAGCAGTGCGACCGCCGAAGACCTGCCCGGGGCAAGCTTTGCGGGCCAGCATGAATCCTATCTGAATATTTCCGGAGAGGACCGCTTGCTGGAGGCGGTGCAGCAATGCTTTGCCTCCTTATATACCGATCGCGCCATCAAGTACCGGCAGGACAATGGATTCGGGAAACTGGCGATAGCCCTTTCCGTGGGCGTGCAGAAAATGGTCCGTTCGGACAAGGCCTGCGCCGGCATCGGCTTCACCCTGGAGCCGGAATCCGGGTTCAGGGATATCGTCCATTTGTCCGGGGTATGGGGCCTGGGAGAGAATATCGTCCAGGGAGCGGTGACGCCCGATGAGTTCTTCGTATTCAAGCCCACTTTACAACTCGGCAAAGAAGGGCTCATTCGCAGGAAACTGGGAAAGAAGGAAAAGATGCTCATTTTCAGTAATGATCTCAGGAACCCCGATCTGTCTTCCAAAGGAAGCACGGTGAACCTGGACACGCCTGCCTTGCTGAGGGATGAGTATGTATTGGAGGAGAGGGAAGTGCATACACTGGCACGTTGGGCCGTCGAGATAGAAAAACATTACGGAAGGCCCATGGACATCGAATGGGCCAAGGACGGGGTCACCTATGAACTGTTCATTCTGCAGGCCCGGCCGGAGACGGTGCATTCGAAGAAGGACCCCCTGAAGATGAAGCAATATACGCTGTCGGCTAAAGGCGCCTGCCTGGTGCAGGGAGAGGCCGTCGGCGAACGCATTGTGACGGGAAGAGCCCGCCAGCTCGGATCGCCGGATCAAAGCCATCTACTCCTCGACGGAGAAATTATTGTCACGGACCTGACGAGCCCTGACTGGGATCCTGTCCTCAAACGGGCGGGAGCCATCGTCACCAACAAGGGGGGAAGGACGAGCCATGCATCCATCGTCGCGCGTGAGCTGGGCGTACCCGCCATTGTCGGCGCCACCGGGGCTACGGAGAAGATCATGGACGGGGACCTCATCACCGTCTCCTGCTGCGAGGGCCGGACGGGGTTTGTCTATAAAGGAGAGGCTGCCTGGACGGAAAAGGATATCGACCTGGGCAGGATCAGCATGCCGGCCAGGACCCAGCCGATGCTTATCGTAGGCGATCCGGAAAAGGCATACGAGCTCTCCTTTTATCCCAACGCAGGGGTAGGGCTGATGCGGATGGAGTTTATCATTTCCAGGTTTATTAAAGTGCACCCCATGGCCCTGGTGAAGTATGCACAACTGAAAGACGGGACCGTGAAAGAGCAGATCGACACACTTACCCGTCATTATGAGGACAAGTGCCGGTATTTCGTGGACGAGCTGGCGGCAGGCATCGCCACCATCGCGGCAGCTTTTTATCCCAAAGACGTCATCGTCAGGACCAGCGACTTCAAGACCAATGAATACGCCCATCTGTTAGGGGGGCAGGACTTCGAACCCAGGGAAGAGAACCCTATGCTGGGTTTTAGGGGCGCTTCCCGCTACTACAGCGAAGGGTATGGCGCAGGCTTCCGGCTGGAATGCGCGGCATTGCGTAAAGTGCGGGAATCGATGGGACTGACGAATGTCAAAATAATGATCCCCTTCTGCCGGACGGTGGAAGAAGGTAATAAAGTGATCCGCATCATGGAGGAATGCGGATTGCGGAGGCATAGCAATGGCCTGGAGATCTATGTGATGGCGGAGATACCGAGCAATGTGTTGCTGGCGGACGAGTTCGCCGCTATATTCGATGGATTTTCCATCGGCTCGAACGACCTGACGCAGTTGACGCTGGGCATCGACCGGGATTCTGTTCTTGTCGCCGGGCTCTTCAGCGAGCAGGATAAGGCGGCCCGGAAAATGATTGGCAATATGATCTCCGCGGCGAAGACCGCCGGCGTCAGGATTGGTCTTTGTGGGCAGGCCCCCAGTGATTTTCCCGAGTTCACGGAATTCCTCGTGAAGCAGGGTATCGACAGTATCTCTTTCAACCCGGATGCCCTGTTTAAGGGGATTGCAAATATCAACCAGGCGGAAAAAAGATCGCCCGTCCCAGCTTTATGAAAGTTATCTGCCAGGCTTTGTTCCTGACGATATTGTTCCTGGTGCGGGGATCGCAAGCCTATGCACAAACCTTCCTGGAACCCGCCCTGGTGGGCAGCTTTTATAAGGAAAGGCAGCAGGCTCTTTGCTGGTTCGCGCCCGACACTGCCTCCACCTCATTGAGGGAAGCCTTTTTTTCCATCCTGGACAGCGTTGCCGGCCATGGCCTGGACAGTGGACGGTACCACCTGAGAGAATTACGGGAATGGTCCGGATCGCCGTTGGCAAGAGTTGCCCGGAACCTCCGGGAGCAGGACGAATGGTTCACCGATGGGGTCATCGCCTGTTTCAAGGCCTTGCGGAGCGGGACAGGGATCTATGAGGAGGTGAGCTATGACGGCGTGACCCCTTCCTTTGAAGAAGAGGAGGACCGTATCTTGCTGGCCCGGCTGGCAAAGGTCCGGACGGCGGGCCAGTTGAAAGAGTTTGCGCGGGAACTGACGCCGTTGTCCCCGGCCTATGATACCCTGAGGCTGGGACTCCTCCAGGCGCGGGCCGCAGGGGATAACGGCAAATGCGCAGCGCTTGCCGCTGCGCTGAATGGTTACCGTTGGATCCATCATCATCCTTTTCCCCGTCGCATCGTCGTCAATATCGCTGCCGCTACGCTTACCTATTATGAGCGGGATACCCTGCGGCTGCAAATGAAAGTGGTAGTAGGGCGGCCTTCCACGCGAACACCCCGTTTTTCCGCCTGGTGCGATCAGGTGATCCTGTATCCTTATTGGAATGTTCCCCGGAAGATCGCTGTGAATGAATTTTTACCCTTGTTCAGGAAATCGCCGGCCCTGGTCGCCACCATGAATATGCAGCTGCTGGACAGCAGGGGCAGGATCGTGGATCCCTTCAGTCTCGATTGGCCGCGCTATACCAAAAATAATTTCCCCTATGCACTCCGGCAGTCAACAGGTTGCGACAATGCCCTGGGAGTGATCAAATTCAATCTCACCAGTCCTTACGACGTCTATATGCACGACACGAACCTGAAGCAGGCCTTCCTGTCGGATCATCGCTATTACAGTCACGGGTGCATCCGCCTGGAGAAACCCCTGGAACTGGCTGTTGCGTTGCTTGACGGCAAACTGGATACGGCCATGCTGGCAGCGGGATTGAAAGGCCAGCAGCCTCATCCCCTGCGCCTGGAAAAGGCTGTTCCCGTATTCGTGGTCTACCAGACTGCAGACGTCGAACCCGATGGCAGGCTGGCCTGGCGCAGGGACGTTTATCATTTGCTCAAATGATAGAGATCAGTTTATTTGGCTGGCCGGCATAGTAGCTTTAGAATAAAATTAAAGTATTATGGAAGACCTGAAGAAAATGGAAGACCTGTTCGACCATACCCGCGAATATATCCATGTACGGCTTGACGAAGCAAAACTGGCGGTCGCTGAAAAAATATCTGCCGTACTCTCGTTGCTGATCGCTACGACCGTCGTCAACGTCATCTTCCTGTTGTGCCTCATCTTCGCCAGTGCGGCGGGGGCTTTTGCCCTTGGCCAGTGGTGGGGTAGCTACTGGCTGGGTTTCCTTTCCGTAGCCGGCTTCTATTTCCTGCTGGGCTTATTTATCTGGGCTGCTAAAGAGCGATTGATCCGAACGCCCGTTATGAATGCTATCCTCCGACAACTTTTCAATAACAACGACAGTGATGAAAAAGATTAAGCGTATAGCGCATTTGCAGAAAGAGAAACAACGTCTTCGCCGCCGGAGAGAGGATTTGGAACCTGCGATCCGTCATGATTGGCAGAACATCATCCATTCGCTGGCGCCTGTCTCACTGGCAAAGGATGCGCTTGTTTCCTGCACGACCTGGATAGGTAAAAAAATATTGCCCCGTTCAAAAAGCGAAAAAAAATAAAACTTATGCCTGCTATCCTGACCGTCACCTTCAACCCCTGTATCGACATCAATACCACGGCCCCTTTTCTGCGGCCGGAGATCAAGCTGCGTTGCAGCAGCCCGCTGGTCCAGCCGGGTGGTGGCGGGATCAATGTCGCCAGGGCGATCCGGAAACTGGGAGGTCATGCCGTGGCCTTATTTCCCTGCGGCGGCAACAGCGGGCAAAAACTAAAATCCTTGCTGGCAGCGGAAGGGGTCTCCTATGTGGCCGTCAGCATCCAGGGGGAGACCCGGGAGAATTTCATCGTCACTGACCAGTCTGATATGCAGCAATATCGCTTTACGATGCCGGGACCGGACCTTGACGCCCAGGCATGTGCAGGTTTGCTGTCAGCGATCGAACGGCAGCCCCCCCCGGATTATATCGTAGTCAGTGGCAGCCTCCCCGCAGCAGTGGACCCCTCTGTATTCAGGGACCTGAGCGCTCTCGCCAAACGCCTGGGTGCAAAGCTCGTCGTCGACAGTTCGGGGGTGGCGTTAAGGGCTGCGGTGGACGCGGGCGCCTATCTCATCAAGCTCAGCGTTCATGAACTGGCCTTCCTGGCAGGTAAGCAGGATCTTTCGGATCCAGGGGAGATCGAGGCTGCCGCCCGCCGGATCCTGGCTGTCGGAAGCCGGGTCGTCGTTGTATCAATGGGTGGCGCCGGTGCAATATGGGTATCGGACGGGCCGGGCGGACAAATAGCGGCGCCTGCCGTCAAGACCGTCAGCACCGTGGGCGCCGGCGACAGCATGGTAGGAGGTATCGTCCGGAGTCTTGCCAGAGGCCGGGAGCTGGCAACAGCCATAGAATATGGTGTGGCCTGCGGGACGGCTGCAACGCTGCAACCCGGCACATCCCTCTGCAATAAGCAGGCTGTCGAAGCCATACTGGCGCAAATGAAGGAGACGTACAGCACGAACAATGTTCATTAAAAGTCATTCAGATAGCATGAAAAAAATACTGGTCATAGAAGACGAACCGGAGGTAAGGGAGAATATCGCGGAGATCTTGCAGCTTTCGGGCTATGAAGTAATGAAGGCCTGCGATTGCCCCAGTGGTGTAGTCATGGCCGGAAGCGAATTGCCGGACCTGATCCTCTGCGATATCGCCTTGCCGGGCATGGATGGATATGAAGTATTGCATTTGCTGCATAGCAGTCCGCTAACGGTGGCCATACCCTTTATTTTTCTTACGGCGGCTACCGAAAAAGAGGATATCCGGAAAGGGATGGCCGCCGGCGCCGACGATTATCTCACAAAGCCTTTTGAAGGTATCGATCTGCTGAGGGCCGTGGAAGCCTGTCTCAAAAAAAGGAAACCTCAACCGGGGCCGGACAGCAGTAAGCTTACGCAGCCTGTGGAGATGGGTAAGCCCTCCGTCATCAGCCTGCTGCGGCTGGATCCTGCAGAGCGCGATGTCACCACGTTCCGGAAGAAACAGCGAGTCTATTCCGAGGGACAGCGTCCTGCCTTTATTTATTATGTGGTGTCGGGGAAGGTGAAGACTTTCCGGATCCATCCGGACGGCAAGGAGTTCATCACGCATCTGGCCGGCGCAGGAGATTTCCTGGGCCATGTGGCGTTGCTGCAGGATGGCAATTACCGGGATAGCGCTCAGGCGTTGGAAGAGGCCTCCCTCATGCTGGTGCCAAGGCAGGAGTTCCTGGCGGCGATGGGGGCAGACCGGCGCATTGCACAATATTTTATCGATCTGCTGGGCCGGGATATCAAAGCCCAGGAGGACAGCCTGATGAGCCTTGCCTATCATTCCCTTCGCAAGCGGGTGGCCAACGGCTTATTGCAATTAATGGTTAAATTCCGGGAAGGAGACGGAGATAGCCCTGTGACAGGCATCAGCCGCGACAATCTTTCCCATTTCATCGGCTCGGCCACTGAATCCCTCACGCGCACGTTAAGCGATTTCCGTAACGAGCAACTGATCGATATCCGGGAAGGCAAGATCTATCTGCTGAACAGGGAACGATTGAGCAAACTTGTGAACTGATGGCTAATATCAAAAAAAAGCCCCACCGGTTCTATACGGCGGGGCTGCCACTCATACTCCTCCTTATTTCACCGTGATGTGTTTGGCCGAAAGCTTTTTTGCGTCTTCGGTCTTCGGAAGGTTTACCCTGAGCAATCCATTTTCATAGGTGGCGTCGATCTTATCTTTATTCACCCATTGCGGCAGGGTGAAACTCCGGGAAAAAGAAGTGTAATTGAATTCCTGGCGGCTGTAGCGCTCATCCTTTTGTTCAATTTTTTCTTCTTTTTCTGCGCTGATGGTCAGCACATTTCCTTCCAGGTCGATGTTGAAATCATCCTTTTTCATTCCAGGGGCAGCGAGGCTGACCTCATAGTGATCTTTGTTCTCTACGATGTTGGCTGCCGGCATACTCAGCGGGCTGAGGTTGCGCAGCAGAGAGCCCCCATTGTTTTCGAACAGGGCATCCCATGGCCTGAAAAGATCGTTGAAAAGAGAAGGGACATTGTCTGTCCTTTTTGTTAATGTTCTTAATGACATATATCCTCCTTGGTATTTAGGTGATGAAATAATTATGAAGTAAATATACTATGGCCGGCAGGGGGAGAACAAGGACCTCCGTCAATCCCCGGGATGAAACGGATCAATGACGAAAATTCTCCGGGAGGATGATTCAGATCATAGCGCCGGCGCTTCCCTGAGGGTATCTTTCCGGTAAAATAAATCACCATGAACCTGCTCATAGAAGATCGTCAACCACTGATCGATGCCAGGGGCAATGTTCCCGCTGTATCGATCATCCTGCCTTTCCATCCCATCGTTGCCGGGAAAAAGGAGTTGGAATACCAGTTAAAAAGGGCCCTGGAAAAGGTCGAATCGGGCTTGATGGGGCACTATTCCAGTGACTTTGCCATACCGGTGCTGGAAAAACTGCGCGGAATGATCCGGACGCTGAACTACAACACGCATAAGAAGAGCGTTGCTATTTTTGTCTCCCCGTTGGTGGAAAAGGTCTATTACCTGGATGTTCCCCTGGAGGAAAAGATCGTCGTCGACGAAACCTTCGAGATCAGGGACCTGGTATATTCGAAGAAGCAGGAAGTCCAATACCTGGTCCTGCTGCTCAGCGCGGACCGATCGAAAATGTACCTGGGGCATTGCTCTGACTTTCAACTAATCAAATCCAATGTTCCCGATCATGCGGATGCCTATGTTAATGACCGGGGCGAAAAAGTAGGGAATTTCTCCGACCCGGTTGCCCGCCGGCAGTTATTGCTGGATAAGTTTCTCTATCATATGGACCAGGGCCTGTCTCTTATCCTGAAAGCCTATCCTTACCCGGTGTTCGTCATGGGGGCGGAGAAAGTGCTGGGGCATTTCCGGCAGATCACTAAGAATGAAAAAAATATCGTGGGGTATGTTCCCGGTAATTACCTGGAAGCGGGCGAGGATGCTATTTTCACAGTTCTTCAACCCTACCTGGACAACTGGCAGAAAGTGCGGCAGGCGGATCTTCTTAACAAGGTCAGGGCGGCTGCCCGCGAGAAAAAGCTGAGTGCTGGATTAGGGGAGATCTGGAAGGCTTCTGCCGGCAGGAAGGGGCGGCTGCTGGTGGTGGAAAAAGGATTTAAATGCCCGGCGCGGAGGGCTCCCGACGCCTCATTGGCCAATCAGCCTTTCTATATCAAGGATGCCGTGGGAGATGTTATGGAAAAGGTATTGGCAGGAGGCGGAGATGTGGAGTTCGTGGAGGACGGAGCCTTGCAGGAATATGATCATATAGCTCTCGTACGATATTATTGAAAATACTGAGTCATGGTTATGGTTAGCGGTCTGCCGGTCCTGAGGGACCGGCGGCTATAAGCCGGATGAGGATCCGGCTTTATTTATAGCAGGTGCGCCGATAAATTATAGTTGCTGTGCAGGTTGCGGTCGCCTGGCGAATACCATCAGAGGTACGGAAGTGCGGAATGCTATGCGTTCCGTCCTGCTGGGGTAAAGGACCTTCTGTAGAACGGTGCGATCCTGATTCGTGAACAAGATCGTCAGTGAAGGCTTGAGCAACCGGATCTGTTGTTGGAGGTTAACGGCCATGGAATGGGTCTCGTCCATAAATGGGAAGAGGATGTGCACCGGGTAATGGACTTCTTCGGCAAGCACTTTTTCAAATATTCCTTTATTCGGAACGGGTTCGTCCGTACGGATCAGGTGAAGGACGTCGAGGCTGGCCTTAAAAGCTGCTGCGATGGCCGCAACTTTCCTGAGCTCTTCCTCATAGTCATGAAGGTCGGTGGCATACAATACCCGGGTAACGGGCTTCACCCGGTATCCTTTGGGTACTACGACCACCGGTATGGAAGAATTTGCCAGTATATTGCCGGCATGGGTGCCAAAGAGTTGTTGAAGACCCCTGGCGCCATCCGTGCTCATACAGATAAGATCAATGTCGGTGTGTTGCCGGCAAAAGTCCAGCAGGGTAGGCTCCGTGATGACGCCTTCCAGAATTCTGCATTCATAATTGCCATTGTCGATGCCCATCCTTTTATGAACATCCGCCACCACATTTTTCAGCTTGCGCAGATAGTACTCCCGTTCGGAGTTGGCAAAGGCCTCGTATTGCTCATCGCTCCAACTGGTGAGACGGGCAATGTGCAGGACATGTACGAACAGCAGCTTCGTCTTTTGCAGACGGGACCAATGAATGGCAAAGCGCATTCCGGGCCTGGAATGACGGCTGAGGTCCGTGGGAACCAGGATCTTTTTCATAGTAAATATATTTCACCTGAAGATATTAATCTTACTGACCAAGCGGGATGACGGGTATCAGCCTGTACTATGAGTTGGCTCAACCGCCCGGAAGAACGAATGAAATATATTTAGGGCATATCTGAAAAATTATGGAGGAGGCAAGCCTTTTCACCGGCCTCGATTCGGCAGAAGCCGCCAGGCTACAGGCTCTTTACGGAAAGAACATCTTACGATCCGGCTCCCGGCACAGGATCCTGGTCATTTTATGGAAGGCCATCAGGGAACCTATGTTCGCCTTGCTGGCTGTTGCCTGCCTCCTGTATTTCCTGCTGGGCGAGCAGGGAGAAGGTCTTCTCATGCTGCTGGCGATGGGATTTGTAGCCGCGATCTCCGTCTTCCAGGAAATACGGTCTTCCCGGGCCTTGGCAGCGCTCCGACAATACACGCAACCGCTGACTACCGTACTGCGTGATGGACAGCCAAAGGCCCTGCCGGCAGAAGAGATCGTTCCCGGCGATATCATCTCGTTGGGGGAAGGGGACCGGGTCCCGGCGGACGCCCGTATCATTCGGGCCAATGATCTGAGCATGAACGAGTCGCTGGTGACCGGGGAAACTTTTCCGGTAGACAAGGACGGTATCGAGGGAAATAAACTGATCTACCAGGGGACCACTGTCAATACGGGCATGTGCTACGCAAAAGTGACCGACACCGGCAATGATACCATGCTGGGCCGCCTGGGGCTGGCGATCGAGGAAAGCGCTCCCTCGCCTTCACCGTTGCAGGCCTGGATCGCGGGCTTCGTAAAGGCCATGGCTATCTTCGGGATTTCTGCCTTTGTCCTTATCTGGATGATCAATTATTATCATTCGCACGATCTTACGCTCAGCCTGCTGATGGGGCTCACCCTTGCCATGTCGGCGATACCGGAAGAAGTGCCTGTGGCATTCAGTTCCTTTATGGCGCTGGGAGCCTACCGGATGGCGACCCTCGGTATTGTCGTCCGGCATCCCCGGGTGATCGAGAGCCTGGGCGCCGTCAGTGTCATTTGCCTGGACAAGACGGGTACGCTTACGGAGAACAGGATGCAGGTAAGGGCTTTGTATGATGCCACCGGCGGGAAGGACGAGTGGTGGGAAGGCAGGCCGTGGAGGGATACCCGGGTGCTTTGGTATGCCCGGCTGGCTTGTGAGGCGGAGCCTTTCGATGTCATGGAGCAGGCGATCGTGGAGGCCTTTGGCACCAACCCGGGCAGCGGCCGCTACTCCCGGCTGCGCCTGGTAAAGGAATATCCCCTCGGCGGCCGGCCTCCGATGATGACCCATGTGTATGCGGGTGATGTGACTGACATGGCAGCGGCGAAAGGCGCGCCTGAAAGAATTCTGCATATCTGTAAGATGCCGGAAGATATACGGGAGAAATGGCAGCACCGGGTAAGCGGCCTGGCGGAAGAGGGCTACCGGGTACTGGGTGTCTGCTCGGCCATTCATAAGGGCGATTATCCCGCCGAACAGGATGGATTTGACTGGCAATTCGAGGGGCTGCTCGCACTCTATGATCCTCCTAAAAAGAACCTGGGCAAAGTATTTGGAGAGTGGCGGCAGGCAGGAATTTCCGTGAAGATATTATCGGGCGATTATGCGGGCACAGTGTTGAATGTCGCCCGCCAGGCGGGCCTGGGAGGAATGCTGAAATTGTTAACTGGAGAGGAGGTGATGGCCCTTCCCCCAGAACAGTTGATCAGGGAGGTACAGCGGTTCCAGCTATATGCCCGGATGTTCCCGGAGGCAAAGACGAAGGTAGTGGAAGCGCTCAAGGCAGCCGGAGAAACCGTGGCTATGAGCGGGGACGGCGTCAATGACGGCCCGGCCCTCCGGTCCGCACAGGTCGGGATAGCAATGGGGAAGAAGGGCACGGAGATCGCCAAAGAAGCGGCGGATCTGGTTATCGCCGACGATGACCTGAAAAGGATCACCGAGGCCATCCAGCATGGGCGGACCATTCGCGACAATCTTGCCAAGGCAATCCGCTATCTCATAACGATCCATATCCCCATCATATTGACCGCTTCTCTTCCGCTGCTGTTGGGCTGGCGTTATCCTACCGTGTTCTCTCCCATCCATATCATTTTCCTGGAATTGATCATGGGCCCTACCTGTTCCGTCTTCTATGAGAGCGAACCAATGGTGAAGGATGTGATGGGATCACAGAAGAAAGGTCTGCGATCTCCTGATGCCGCTGCAGGCCAAAGTCTTTTCCGGGGCCGGGATTTGCCCGTTACCCTTGCCCTTGGAGGCATTACCGCCGCAGGTGTATTGGCAGTCTACTACTTTTTCATGCAGGGAGCCTATTCCCTGGAATATACCAGGACCCTTGTATTTCTCACGCTGCTGTTCGATAATATCCTGCTTACTTTTGCCGGAAGGTCCATCCGCGAGACTTTTTTCACTACCATCCGGTACCACAATCCCCTGGTGCCCCTGTTCCTGGGCCTTTCCCTGCTGTTCATCGGGATCATTTACTTTGTGCCCGGCGTCCGGCATCTTTTCCTGTTGACTTCTATCCAACCGCTCCATGCCATCGCGGCGCTGGGGGTAAGCCTGCTGAGCGTCGGCTGGTTCGAGGTCTATAAATACCTGCGGATTGACAATGATCATGGCCGGCATTGATGGGCGTCAGCCGGAATGCATCCACTTTCAGGTACTATTGTTACATAACGAACAGCCATGGTCCTTCCTGTAAAATTTCGTCAATTCTTGGTCTCCACGGGTGATCTCTCGCGCTTCGCGGGCAGGTTCTTCGTGGAAGGCGCCAAAGGCCGGTATGAGACCGCCGAGTGGCTACGGCAGTGTTATGAGATCGGCAACCGATCGTTGCCATTGGTAGCGCTGACGGGATTTATCATGGGCCTGGTGCTGACGATGCAACTACGGCCCTCCCTCCTGGACTATGGCGTTGAGTCGCAACTACCGGCCATGGTAGGCGTAGCCATTGTCCGGGAGATCGGGCCTGTGATCACGGCCCTGATCTTTGCGGGGAAGATCGGCAGCAGCATCGGGGCTGAACTGGGGTCTATGAAGGTCACCGAGCAGATCGACGCCATGGAGGTGAGCGGCACCAATCCCTTCCGGTATCTCGTCGTCACCAGGGTAGTGGCTGCTACGATCATGTTGCCTATGCTGGTGGTGCTTAGCGATTCAATCTCCCTGTTCGGCGCTTATATCGGCGTTAATATCCGGAGCGTCACGAGCTTTGGCCTCTTTTTCCGGCAGGTGATCGATAGTCTTTCCTTCGGGGATGTGGTGCCGGCCTTTCTGAAGACCTTCTTCTTCGGCTATGCGGTGGGGGTGATCGGGTGTTATAAAGGCTATTATTCCGGGAAAGGCACCGAAGGGGTGGGCCGGGCCGCTAATTCCGCCGTAGTGCTTTCTTCCATCATGATCTTTATTATAGACCTCATTGTCGTACAGGTAACCGACCTGTTCGGCGTAAACTGACAGGAGATGAAAAAGACGCTGCAGCATTTGACCTCCGTGAAAGAAAGGGACCTTGCGGGGCCGGTGATCCGGGTCGAGAAGTTATGCAAGCGATTTGGCGATAATATCGTCCTGAAAGACTTCGATATGTTCGTGGCGAAAGGGGAAAATGTGGTTGTGCTGGGAAGGTCTGGCTCAGGGAAATCCGTCCTTGTCAAGTGCGTGATCGGGTTGATGAAGGCAGACGGCGGCAAGATCACGGTATTGGATGAAGACATCGCCGCCCTGGACCATGCTCAGCTGGACCAGATGAGGGCGCGGGTGGGGTTTTTATTTCAGAGCAATGCCCTCTATGATTCCATGACCGTCCGAAAGAACCTGGAATTCCCTCTCCGCCGGCATTGGATCGAAAGTTCCCGGGAGGAGATCGACACTATGGTGGCAGAAGCCCTGGAGAGCGTTGGGCTTGCACATACGATCGATACTATGCCCGACGAGCTCTCAGGCGGTATGAAAAAACGCATTGCCCTGGCCAGGACCCTCATCCTGAAGCCCGAGATCATCCTTTACGACGAGCCCACTACCGGGTTGGACCCAGTCACCGGCAGGGAGATCAGTACCCTGATCATGGACATACAGGCCAGGTATCGGACCTCTTCCATTATTATTTCACACGATATGCATTGTGTGAAGCTGACCTCTTCGCGAATCGTCCTGCTGGCGGATGGGAAATGTTACTGCTCCGGGACCTATGAGGAGCTCAGCCGGTCGGGGGACCGTACCATTCAACAATTTTTTGAATAATCACGATCATGGAAGCTCAAGTAAAAAACAATCTGAAATTGGGGTCGCTGGTGCTGGCTGGCATGGCGCTGCTGGTATTGGCCCTGTACGGGGTAGGAAAGAACCAGAACCTCTTCGGGTCGAATTTCCGGCTGAAGGCAAGATTCGTGAATGTCAACGGGCTGATGAAGGGTAACAATATCCGGTTTTCCGGTATACAGGTGGGCACCGTAAGCGATATTAGGATATTGAACGATACCAGCATCGAAGTGATCATGCTGATCAATCAGAAGATGAAACCCTTCATTCATAACAATGCGCTGGCCAGCATTGGCACGGAAGGGTTGATGGGTAATAAGATCATCAATATCATGCCTTCTCCGTCCCCCGCGCCTCTTGTCGCAGAGAATGACCTGCTGGTTGCAAGGCCTGTTGCTAGCACGGACGAGATGCTGCAGACGCTGAGCCGCAGCAATGAAAATATCGCCTTTCTTTCCGAGGACCTCAGGAATACCGTGCGAAAGATCAGCCGGAGCACAACCCTGCAATCGCTGCTGAACGACAGCAGCCTGGTACCCAATCTGCGTGCAACGCTACAACACATCAAGGGAGCGTCTGTCAATGCGCAGGCCTTCACCGAAGATATCCGCCAGCTGATCCTTCAGACGAAGGAAGGAAAAGGATCTGTCGGGCGGCTACTCACGGATACGGGCCTGTACAGGGACCTGGCGCGTTCCGCTGCGAATATTGACAGTGCCGGGAAGGGGGCCGCGGGACTTATCGCACACCTGGATGAGATGGTCTTGCAGATGAAGGAGGACATCGGCAAGGGGAAGGGAACGGCCAACGCATTGCTGAAAGATTCGGGGATCGTGGTAAAATTGAATATCACTCTGGACAATTTAAAGAAAGGTACAGATGGGTTCAACCAGAATATGGAAGCATTGAAACATAATTTCCTCTTCCGGGGTTATTTCCGCAGACTGGAAAAACAACAGGATCAGCGCCGGTAGAAGGCTCGCTTGGCCAGTTCGGCCGTTCCCATATAGCAAACGACGATGATCCCCAGCCAGGAGTAGAACTTTACGGGAAGATGAGTAAAACCCAGGAGGGCGGCCAGAGGTGTCAGTGGCAACAGTAAGGTGGCTAGGACGACCGCCGCCGTGCTGATCATCAGTCCTTTTCCAGGACGATGGCGGAAGAAAGGCCGCGAGGTGCGTACCACCCAAACGATCAGGCATGCGGATACCACTGACTCGATGAACCATCCTGTCCGGAACTCCGCGGGCGTTGCCTTCAGTACATATAAGAGGACCGCAAATGTGGCATAATCGAACACAGAGCTGATGATGCCGAATACGATCATGAATTTCCGGATGAACCGGATATCCATGCGGTGGGGGGCCTTTGTCATGGAAGGGTCGACCCTGTCGGAGGCGATGGTCATTTCCGGGACATCTGTCAGGAGATTGGCGAGCAATACCTGTTTGGGGAGTAAAGGCAGGAAGGGCAGGAAGAGGGAGGCGCCCGCCATGCTGAACATATTTCCGAAATTGGCGCTGGTGGCCATGAAAATATATTTCATCGTATTGGCGAATGTCTTTCTTCCTTCTTTGACGCCTTCTACCAGCACTTCGAGGTCATTGTCCAGCAATACGATATCGGCGGCTTCCCGGGCGACGTCTGCGGCCCCGTTGACAGAGATGCCGACATCGGCGCTATGCAGTGCGGGCGCGTCATTGATGCCGTCGCCCATAAAACCCACGACATTACCCGATTTTTTCAGCGCTACCAGGATCCTTTCCTTCTGATTGGGCTCTACCGAGGCAAACAGGTCCGTTGCTCCGACCTGCCGGATAAGGGCTTCCGTGCTCATTTTGCTTATTTGCGGACCGGTGAGGATGACGGGGTTTGGCAGGCCCACCTGCCGGCTGATCTGCCGGGCGATAAGAGCATTATCGCCCGTAATGACCTTAACGGAGATGCCTAATCGTCGTAACTCGCCCAAGGTAGAGGTAATGCCGTCTTTAGGAGGGTCGGTGAGCAGTAGCATGCCCGCGAAGACCATTTCCCTTTCATCTTCTTTTTTCAGGGTACCGGGTCCGGGTCCTGGCTTTTTATAAGCAATTCCCAGCACACGGTAGCCCTCTTCACTGTAACGAGTATACTGCTGCGTGAGCGATTGCGCTACCGCATCGATGGGGGATAAGGCGCCGTCGCCGGTGGCTACCTGGCAGCAGACCTCGAGCACCTTATCAAAAGCGCCCTTGGTGATCAATAGAGGGCCGTCTTTGTCCGATACAAGGATACTCAGTCGTTTGCGGATGAAATCATAAGGCAATTCGTCCAGTTTGTAGATGCCGGTTATATCGGGGCTTGCATATTTTTTGATGGCGAGGTCGATGGGGTTATTAAAGCCTGTCTCGAAAAAGGCATTGAGATAGACGAGACGGAAAAGTTCCGCATCTTCTTTTCCTTCATAGTTCAGCGCCCCATGCACGACGATCTCTCCTTTTGTGATCGTACCCGTCTTGTCGGTGCAAAGTACATTCATGCTTCCGAAATTCTCGATGGCGGACAGGCGCCGGACGATCACCGAACGGCGGGCCATATTGGTGGCGCCCCTGGTAAGGTTGATACTGATAATGGCGGGCAGGAGCTGGGGTGTGAGCCCTACGGCGATGGCAAGGGAGAAGAGGAAGGAGTCCAGGATGGGCTTATGGAGGAAAATATTAATGGAGAAGATGACGACTACCAGCAGCAAGGTAACTTCCAATAAGAGGTAGCCGAAGCGGCGGATGCCTTTTTCGAATTCGGTTTCCGGCTGCAGTCGTCGCAGGTGTAAGGAGATGGCTCCGAATTCCGTAGCGGAGCCGGTATTGACGACGATCGCGGTTGCGGAGCCGCTAATGACATGGGTACCCATGAAGAGGATATTGTGTTTTTCCTGCAGGGAGGCTCCGGGAGCGGCCGGATCGCATTTTTTTTCGGCCGGGAAGGTCTCGCCTGTCAGAGACGCTTCATTGGCGTACAGGTCCTTCGATGCCAGCAGGCGACAGTCGGCGGGGATGGTCTGCCCGGCATTTAACAGGACAATATCCCCCGGTACGGTCTCGCTGATGGCGATGCGATCTTCCCTTCCGTCCCTTCGTACGACAACTTCCACCTGCACCAGGCGGAGCAGTTTTTCCAGGGCGTTGGCCGCTCCTTTTTCCTGTTGAAACCCGAGGAGAGCGCCCATGAAAAGGATGGCAAGGATGATGAGCGCATCCGTATGTTCGCCCAGGTAGAACGAGAGAATGGAGGCGGCAAAAAGAATGAGGGTGACGGGATTCTTGAATTGGTGAAGGAGGATCAGGAGGCTGCTCCTGTGTGAAGCTTTTAATAGTTCCGGACCTGCAGTCTTGCTTCTCCGGTCTGCCTCTTCCGAGCTCAGGCCATCCGGGGAGGCGTTCAGCTCCTGCAGGAGTTGCGCTTGCGGGCAGCTCCAGTAATCTCTGGTCTTGCGGTCTTCCATCAACAAAGCATTGTTTTTAAGTATGGGCTATAAAGACAGGCATGGCATGTTCCCTGATCGCCAGCTCTGCAAAACTTCTGCGGGTTATGTAGGAGAAAGCCGACCGGCCGAAAGACCCTGTTATCAGCATGACGGATTGTTTTTCGCCGATCCAGCTGGTGAAATAATGGGCCGCATTGAAATGCAATTTGGAAAAGCCCATACTGTCGAAATGCCAACGGGAGAACTGTTTGAGTAGCTCGATATCCGGGATATGATCGGAAGCCTCGTCCTTCACATAGACCATCTCCGTTGGAAGGTCTGTCAGTTGAGGGAACAGGTAACAGAACTGCTTGATCGCAAAAAGGCTGTCCTTGCTGCCGTCGTAGGCTATGACGAGATGTTCTGCGGGCACATATTTTTCCGGCACCACCATCACGGGACATTCGGCTGCGTGCAGGGCTTCTTCCAGGAACATATTCGGTTGCCTGATGCCGCCGTCATCGCAGAACAGCTCACCGCTAAGGACCACCAGGTCCGAGAAGCGGCTTTCTTTGATGAAGAGGGCCTTGTCCCAGCGTTCGTTGTTCTCATGGACATGGCATTTCATATGATGGGCCTGGCATTCCCTGCTGAAGGTCTCTTTCAAGTTATTGACCGTATCGATTTCTTTGTCCCTCAACCGCAGGTAGGGGGCTACTCCCGGAACATGGCTGACGCTGGCCAGCTGATCATAATCCAGCGGGCAGAAGAACAGAGCTTCCAGGCAGATGGGGTCCTGGACCTGCATAGATTGGAGGAAGGCGATGGCTCCCGTTGGCAGCTTTTCCCCCGTGCAGACAAATAGTATCCTTTTCATAATAATATTGATAAATGGTATGCCGTAAAATTAATGGAGGGGCAGGGCTCCGGGCATGACCTGCCAGGGCCGGGAGAATGACTTTCATCAGCGGTCCCGCGCAAAGACATGATCACTATCATGCGGAAGAGCGTGTCGGGTCAGGGAATAAGGCAAGCGGGCGGATTAACTTAGCCTAAAATAACAACCTATGCGTACTATATTAGCCCCGGTAAACTTTACTGAAAATTCCACGAATGCAGCGCGTTATGCTGCGGATATGGCATTGGCGGCCAATGCGGAACTGTATCTGCTACATGTGGTACAGATACCTATAAGCGTAGCGGAGTTCCCTGTCAATGATTTTGTCTTTGAAGACATGCTGGAGGCGGGGAAAAAAGGCTTGGACGAGTTGCGGGACGAGCTGATGAGGAGGACGGAAGGGAGGGTGAGGATATCCCTCTATAAGGAAATTGGCGGTGTAGAAAGCAAGATTGAACAGTTCTGCCAGCAGCATAAACCGCTGGTAGTGGTAATGGGAGCATCCGGCAGCGGCCTGGAAGCATTGCTGACGGGTACCCATCTCGGGACCTCCGTCCAACATTTGTTATACCCGCTGATGGTCATTCCGCCCCATGCTGCGTTCCGGCTGGATGCGAAGATCCTGCTGGCCTGCGACCTGGAGGACCTGGCAGGAGGGCTGCCGGTGAAAGCGTCTTTCCTGAAAGACCTGCAGGAAATCTTCCAGGCCCGCTTCGAAGTGATCAATATCAATACGAAGAAGGAGCTGGCCGAAGTGGCCACCGTATTTGAATCGGACACCTGGAAGGAATGTATAAGGAATGTGTTGCCGGAAATTCATTTCGTCGTTAACAATAAAGTGGAAGAAGGGATCGGGCAATATCTGGCCGAACATCCGGCGGACCTGTTGCTGGTTTTCCCGAAGAAGCATAGTTTCCTGGAATTCCACCGGAGCCAGGCTAAGAAGATCGCCCTTCACGGGAAGGTGCCTGTCATGAGCATCCATGCATGAATCCTGGTTTTTCATAATAAAAGTCGATCGTATCCTTACGCCGGTGCAGGTTATCGCTGCACCGGCGTTTTTTATGTGGGACCGGGGATGAAGGAGGGGAGTCCGGGCGCCTCTAGGGAAGAATAGTCTCCGGGATAAACTGCCTGGCTGCCTGCAACAGTCCCTCGAGTTGTTCCGTCGTGACGCCATCGATATCCTGCAGCATGGCTGCTTTTGTATGCGGATCCTTTTCCAGCCTTGCACCCATTTTAAGCAGGAGCCGGTCTCTCCAGGAGAGTTGTTGGATCCGGAGCCTCCCGGGCAGGAAAAAGACCTTGTCTTGTCTGAAAAGCCCTTGCGGGATATTGTTCTCAAGGATCTGCCGTTGTTTGGCGCCCTGCGAGGCGGGAGTACCGCAGACGATAAAGAGAAACAGGTTTTTACCTTGCAAGGCCGCCCTGTGTTTGCTGATCCAGTCTTTCAATAAGAGCTTGCCGATATAGACTGAAGCCCCGATGATCAAAAGATCATAAGTAACCAGGTCAGCGGAAGAAATACTATCCGTATCCGCCATAGGCAGTCCCAGCTGCCGGGCGATCCATTCGGCATATTGTTGGGTAGCGCCGTATTTGCTTTTGTAAATGATGATCCCTTTCATGCCGGCAAATTTATCAGGAGCAGGGCTCCGGACCAATGATTAAAATCAAGGATCCGCACGATCCTGGTCAGTCGGAAATACCTCGTATAGATCCACCTTTAGGGTATTATGAAACAGCTTACACTAACAGACATCATCCGGCAGCATTACCGGAAGGTCAGGGCCCATGGCTGTAATTTGGCCGGCAATTTTTCGGAGGAGAATATCCACGCCTTCCGGCTGGAAGTAAAGAAGCTGCGCGCTGTGCTGCGTATGTCGGCGGCCGCAGACGCTGCGTCTATCAGGCCCCGGCTTCCGCGGAACCTGGATACTTTTTATACGATGACCGGCCTTATCCGCAATCTTCAGTTGCAGCGTAAGGGCCTGGCCGAACTGGCCCAACGGGAGCGACAGGAGCTTCCCGCATCCTGCCTGGCCGCGCTGGACGGCCGGATAGAAATTGCCATCGGCCTGGCTACACTATTTCTGAAGATCGGCCGCCCGTTCGGCAGAGCGCCCGGCTCATGGAAGACTTCGCTCCCTGCGTCTGTCTCAGACGCAGCGGGGAAGGAATTCCTCCGGCGAAAAATGAAACTATTCCCCCTACCTGCCCGGGAAGATATCCGGGATGAGGAGCACCTGCATATGTTGCGAAAAGCACTGAAGGACCTGCTATTCGTCTGGCCCTACCTGTCGAAAAAGACCGTCCGCCAGGCAGGAACCGAAGGACTGAATCCACGGGAGACCATCCGTAACTGCGCGGCCTTGCTGGGCGATTTCCGGGATGCCTGCATACGGCTTACTCTTTTGGAGGATGAAAAGTTCCTGCTCTGTGCAGGCCCGGCCGCAAAACCCTTCCTGGAGACGGCCGGCCGCGTCTGGCGCCAGGACAAGGAGATCCTCCGGGACAGGATCGGCAGGATCCTGTTGCCGGGCGAGAAGTCAGCCTGCCAGGAAAGTACCGGCAACCCCTTGTCGCCCATCACCCTTAATGCCGAGTCCTATGAGCTCCACGTCGACTGAGCAGACCACACATCCGGGACTGTCCATTCCCTTTCAGTTCCCCTATTCCTGTTCGCCGGACTACACTACGCCGGTGGCTTACCTATGCATGGAATATGCTATCCATCAGGCCCTGAAAATATACGCCGGCGGATTGGGATTCCTGGCAGGTTCCTACCTGCGCAGCGCTTACGATTTAAAGGAGAACCTCGTAGCCATTGGCATCCTCTGGAAATATGGCTATTATGACCAGGTGCGCAAGAGCGATCAGACCATGGACATCCTTTTCGAAGAGAAGGTCTACGGCTTCCTGGAGCCGACGGATCTGAAATTCAAGATCCGGGTCTTTCAGCACGACGTATGGGTGACGGCCTGGTACCTGTCACCAGAAGTATTCCATACGGCACCGCTATTCCTTTTAAGCACCAATTTGCCGGAGAACGATTATTTGGCCCGGACGATTTGCGACAAGCTTTACGATTTCAACCCGGAAACCAGTTTGGCGGCCGCTATCCTGCTGGGGGTAGGCGGGGCCCGGTTGCTGGAGGAACTGCGTTGGCAGCCGGAGATCTATCACCTTAACGAATCCCATGGCCTGCCGCTGGCCTTCTATCTGTATAATAAGTACAAGAACATCGATAAGGTCAGGCGGCGACTGGTATTTACCAACCACACGCCGGAAGAGGGAGGGAATCCCCGGACGGACCTGCTCCTGCTGGAAAAAGCCGGTTATTTTTCCGATATCCCGCTAAGGGAGGTCAGGGCTATCACCTGTACGGAGGGAGCCGTGCTGGATCATACACTGGCCGCCTTGCGGTTGTCAGGCAGGGCCAATGGAGTTTCCGGACTTCATCTTCAAACTCTGCTAAAAATGTGGCGGCCATACAAGGAGACATGTCCCCTCTTTTCCATCACGAATGCCCAAAATTATAAATACTGGGCGGATACCGTTATGTACAAGACATTGGAGGATAAGGACGATGAGGCTTTGCGCAGGAGAAAGCTGGAATGCAAGGACCAGTTGTTCGAAATAGTCGCCGATCAGAACGGGGAGATCTTTAAAAAAGAGGTACTGACCCTGGTATTTGCCAAGCGTTATACCGGCTATAAACGAGCCGACCTGTTGTTGCGAGACATGAACAGGTTCGACAGGCTGGTGAACAACCGGGAAAGGCCCGTGCAGATCATTTGGGCGGGCAAGCCTTATCCCATGGATTACAATGCGATCGGCGTATTCAATAAGATCGTGAATGTCTGCAAGTCTTATCCCAATTG
>Ga0307517_10002011_pt1 | contig 33097 bp, 35 predicted proteins | sample 23_EM_MG_FD_194515 | JGI IMG/M metagenome (GOLD analysis project Ga0307517, IMG submission 194515) | Populus trichocarpa ectomycorrhiza microbial communities from riparian zone in the Pacific Northwest, United States - 23_EM | ecosystem: Host-associated > Plants > Roots > Unclassified | place... | reverse complement strand
ATGTGAAAAAAAAAAAAACACATGAGTAGAGAGTGAACGCACGGGATTACTAATGTCCGCATTCTTCAACAGAGCCTGACAAACGATCGTCTGCCTCTGACCGATCGATCCACCCCCACTGTCGATAAGGTTTTTGAATTGGGCCATGAAATCATTGTGAACGCCCATGTCGGTGAATATCACAGAGGACCTGAGGATGTCCCGAACGTGTTTGCCATGCAAGGGGTCATCCAGAAACACGCCCAAGCCATGACGTCGCATCACACGTTTCAGAAGTTGATAGTGCATCTGTTCCAAAGCAGAAGTATGATCGAAGAGGAGTGACAACGGTGTGTTGGCGTTTTTCTGAAATAAATTTACCAATGGAATTAAGACTTTTTTTTTTTGGGGGGGGGAACACGCACCATGAACATGTTGGTGAGACCAGGATGACCAACATCGTGACCAATCGCAGCAATGTACAATACAAATAGTTCTCTTAAACCAAGAGATGAAACCAAGCTTCCGCTATTGAACTCTTTTTGAGGTTTCCAAAGTTGGTTGGGAACGAATAAAATGGTCGGAGGAGGGACCATGCCTGCGGATTTGAGATAACAGTGGGTAGCCTGGAGGACGTCGAGTGCATGCTCGAAATTATGGTATCTGTTCTCATAACGGTATATCCGTCTTAGATGATGCAGGAAAGCGATTATTTGTCCTCGAAAAAGGGGAGGCGGTGTGAGCTTTGTCGAAATAACACACAAGGACGTTGGACGAACTCACTCATATCGACAGGGATCACCTCACTCATGCCTTGGATACGGAAGAGTGTCTCAAAGAGGATGATGGTACAAGCAAGGACTTCTTCGTCCGGCAAGACATGGGGTTCAAAGTGCCAACGACTCAGGGAGTGGATGAGCCGTGATCTGACAGACTCCGGAAGGGCATCTGGTACTCTGTACAAAAAGGTTGGGGTGTGGAAACGAATACGGAAGGAAAACGTACGAGTCCAAGCTATGATCGTTGACGGAATTCATAGTCTCATTATACATATCGCTCAACAACTCTGCATAGATTGTCCTGTAAAACAGAGGATCAGAAAAGAAAAAGAGAGGGAGACACAACGCAACTCGATAGGTAAAGAATCCCCACCCATCCAACCCTGACCTTGTCCCAATCCCATCGTCGCAAGATGCAGCCCACCCACGTCTGCGCTCCGACGTCTCCAATCCCTGCTGCTAGGTTGGACTGGGGCAGTATGAGGACGGGCGGGTGGAGTAGGAGGAGAAGAAGGCGTCGGCGGTTCCAGTGAAGGGGGACTGGGATCGGTATTATCATCGGCGGCAGAAAGCACAGCAGGAGCACCGGTACTTCCGATTAACTGTTCCTGCACACCATGGGCGCTATGCCGCTGCTCCTCGCCGTCGCCGTTCATGGTGAAGAAAGATAAAAAAGGGGTTCGTCGCGTGGTTGTTCTTTGCCTTGTCAAAAACCTTGCCAAAGAGCCACGTTGTTGTATTTTTTTGAACCCAAAATCACAGGTCCCCCGTCCACCCCCGATTTGAATTCACCACGCGACTATCCGGGGTCACTCGATCAATGGTCTTTGTGTGCCTGATGAGCTACATCGTTCCTGGTTTATGGCTCTAATTCAATTGCATACCTGCCTTTAACATTTAAATACAAAAAACAGTCAAGTCCAAAGCCCAAAAATTAATATATATAATGTATAGTAAAAAACCTTGCGATGCCAGAGAAGATCACCATGATATATATCATTATGAAGAGAAGCCTTTATCGCCAAAAATGCGTCTGTATCGTTTTGAACTAGCTCGTGTTGCGAAAAACTCGCGAAATAACATAAACCGCGTAACTTTGGATACTGACATCCATAACCGTAAACCCATAATAACATGTCATGTCATTGTCGTTGCAACGATCGGTGGTATCCACCGAACTAAGAAATTTGGGAAAGCGCGATAACGAATTTTTTAAAAAGAAAAAAAAAAAAAGCAGCTCGAATCGGTTTGGGAAAGCAATATCATCGGTCAAGGTCCAAGATCGATGGATAGATAGCACCGGAACCAAGGTGAAATGCGGAGGTTACGAGTCCCCGAAGGGTCCCATACGCTCTTCTCAGAGCCGTCCAGCTTGTACCACCTAAAAAAAGCACATTCATGATGGAGAAATCCCAATCCTCAAGGATTACTCACATCCCCACCGTCATAAACGCCGCCCAATAGAACGATCACATGTGACTCCCCAAAAACGATTCGCCATGCCCGACAGCGGGATTACCAGCATAAGCGCCGACCGACATTTCAGGAAGAGACCATCTCCGATTATTATTCGTGTGCAGAGGGGAAGCTCCCCCAGCATATGTGTTGCTCCGTTGCAGAACCGGATGCATCGTCGGCATACCCATCTACAAATAATCCAAAACAGGAGTTGTGATCAGCGAACCTGACTACGACGAAAACACGTACGAGGTATCCCTCTTCAGTCACCGGACTGTGTGGCGTGCTGTATACCTCATGTTCGCCAATCCTTTCTTCAATCTGAGGACGCCGGCTGACCCGATATCCTCGTCCATTCGAATGCATGCTGTACGGCGACGGCGGAGGCGGAGGCAATTGGCTCTGAATGGTAGGACTCGCCGCATTGGAAAAAGCAGCCGCTGATCGCATAGCAGAACGTGCGACGGAAATGGGTAATCTGAGAGGCATGGAGGTGGGCGTGACGGGGTTAGAGGCGCCATAAGGGATTTGACTCGGGTTTGTATAAGCACTGAGAGAAGAATACTGAAGGCCGTTGGGGGTGGCAGGTGAAGGTGGGGGAAGGGTACTTGGAGATTGTGGGATGTGTTCAATTTCCTGATTTGGCGAATTCGACCCTGAACAACGTGGAAGGGAGGGTGATGGCATGCTCAGGTGGAAAAAGCTGGGCTGGGTCTGGGTCTGTTGATAGTGTGGGCTGGGCTGCGGATATGGTCGATTGTACGAAGGTGGGTAAGTGATTCGCATGTACGACTGTGGAGTGTCTGTAAGTGTTATTTTAGACGGGGCGATCTGATTAAAAGTCGAGAATCACACACTTGGATGAAGGATCCCCCCTGGTTGGGAGACGTCTGGATGGCGATAGTTGAGGGTATGACCGTCCTGGGAGTGGTAGTCTTGAGGAAGGTCCCACAAGTGGGTGGAAGGAAACTCGATGGTAGGGGACTGATCCGGGCATGGAGAAGGACCGGGAAAGTGATGGGACAAGGAACGATCGTCAAAAGGGCTGGAACTGATATCGTTTACGGGAGTTTGGACGGAAAGGGTGGTGGATGAGCTGGCGCCACTGTCGCTTCCAGGATGGGGCGCATAATCTGCATCTTCCCATGGATCGCATTGAACCTGTCTGAAAACGGAACCCGGGTCCTCTTCATGTTGCATTTGATATGTGGGGGAGGATGAAGTTGGTTCGGGAAGTTCGGATAGATCGCCGTCGGGAAGCTCAAAGGTGGGAGAAAAAGCACGGAGTTGGGATTCATCGTGAGCGCTTATGGCTGGTAGGCGAGATGAGGGCTCCTGGGGGCCATCGTCTTCCCTATCAAGACCGGATATGTGTAGCTGAAACTCGAACATGACGGGTTCCTGATCGAGGGGGCGAGCGTCGCCGGACCAGGTTGCGGATGGGGTGGGAGAGGCATCTGGGCTGTCGTCAGAGTCGGCTGCGCGACTGAGGGAGTGCATGGCGAAGGGGTTGAGACGGAAGACACCCATCATGAGACGCATCTCCTTGGAGGCCTGTGTTGCGCGCAGGGGGACCTCTGGGGGGGAATCCAGGAACGCGTCTGGGGACGATCTCGGGGACGATGAGGAGTGGGTGAGCTCCATGATGAAGCGGGCGTCGGGGTCGTCTGGCTCGAGCTTGACGGGGGACGGGTGGGGCGATGAGGAGTAGGGGTGGAAGAGGACAGACATGATGGGAGGGCGTGAGTGGCAGGAGCTTAAGAAACACAGTCTGTCGCGTTCATCGCATGGCCTCCCCGAGGATCTTTTTCCTGGTGGACTTGCCCGTTTAGGTAATCCTTCTCAATGTGATCCGCATACTTTCATACTCCGCGATTCCACCACCCACGATTTGATCCTTCCCTTTTATCTCCGTCATCTTACCGCGATCCTGAGTAAACTAGAGTACTACATTTTATTCATCCTCTGTAAGTACATCATTTCTCACGTAGACGTTCCCCAGGTTTTTGACAATGTCGAGCGTGGTCTTGTGTTCAGGTCCCAGTGCTTTCTCATAGCCAGCCAGTGCACGCTTGTACATCGTCTCTGCATCTTTCAGCCGGCCGTGTTGAGCGTGGATGTGTGTCCCGGTCCCCATGCCTTCTCTTTACCAGCCAGTGCACGCTTGTACATCATCTCCGCTTCTTTCAGGCGGCCTTGGTTAACGTACATGTTCCCCAGCTTATTCACAGTGTTGAGCGTCGATGTGTGCTCCGGTCCCATTGCCTTTTCATAGCCAGCCAGCGCACGCTTGTACATCGTCTCCGCTTCTTCAAGTCGGCCTTGGTTGGCGTACAGGAGCCCCACGTTGTTGACAATGTCGAGCGTGGTCTTGTGCTCAGGTCCCCGTGCCTTCTCATAACCGGTCAGTGCACGGTTCGACATCGTCTCTGCATCTCTGAAACGGCCTTGATTGGCGTAGAGGACACCCAGGTTGCTGACAGTGTCGAGCGTGGATGTGTGCTCTAGTCCCAACGCCTTCTCTTTACCAGCCAGTGCACGCTTGTACATCACTTCTGCATCTTCGAGACTGCCTTGACTTTTGTAGAGATTCCCCAAGTTATTGACAGTGTTGAGTGTGGATTTGTGCTCCGGTCCCATTGCCTTCTCATAACCGGCCAGTGCAAGCTTGTACATCATCTCCGCATCTTTCAGTTGGGTTTGATTGTAGTAGAGATTCCCCAGATTGTTGATGGTGTCGAGAGTGGACGTGTGTCCCAATGCCTTCTGTCTGCCACGGTTGAACATCATCTCCGCCTCTTTGTAACGGCCTTGGTTTCCATAGAGGATACCCAGGTTGTTGACGATGTCAAGCGTGAATGCATGCTCTGGTCCCGGTGCCTTCTCGTAACCACACTTGTACATCATCTCCGCATCTTTGAGACGGCCTTGGTCGCGGTAGAAGTTACCAAACGTTACGTGAGCCTTCAAAAAGTCATCACCCAAGTCAAAACTCTCCACATCTCGCCAGATGATATCCAAGTGTGCTTGCCCCTCTTGCCGTGTCTTGTAGTCACTATCGCCAATAGAACGTAGGTGACTTTCTAAATATGATATGGCAGTGTTAAGATACGTGGATTGTGAGTCTTTGTCAAGTCGCATACGAAGCCATTCGGACACCATTGAGTGAAGTGACACCGTGATTTCACCATCATTGCAGTGCGAAAACTGAAGCAGCGACAGCTCCTGCATCTTCACCACGGCGTCTTCGAATCCCAAATGGTCCCAGTGACCATCAACCTTGAAAATGGACATCGGAGATGTTGTAGGATCGCCGTTACTAAAGAGCCGTTCGCCGATATTGACAGGGTTGAAGAAGGCAAATAGTGTTATAACCTTCTCTAACTCTGCTGCATGCTCGCCAACGCAAAGAAATTGTAGTGACATTTCCCACGTAGTCAACAAGCTAAGAGAAGTCACATTCTCCTTGCCTGGTAATATACGCTGATATTGCCAGAATTGTGGAGTTTCCCGCATGACACTCTGCTTCCGTCTCTCGTACTCGGTCACAAAGGCTCTTAGCCGAAGTTGTCGCTTGGAAATATAGGCTCGCGCCTGATCGATGGCCAATGGGAGATTTCCCAGTAGGCTCAAAATCTCTTCTGCAGCGTCGACCTCATCGGTGTCTCCCCCCGAAGAGTGAAGCAAAAGCTGGAGGCCCTCCTCCTTCTCCATACGGCCAAGTTCGATTGACTTGCCCAACTCCTTGGAACCAGCATGACGGCTCGTAATGAGAATACAGCCACAGCGATTGGCTGGGAAGAAGCTAAGGATGCCAGGCAAGTCTTCAGGATTGTCCAGATTATCGAAAACTAGTAGCCATTGCTCGCTCCATGTTGAGAGAACGTCGTTGACCGAAGCGACTGCAGCATCTGGGTTGTCGAACACTCGATCAGGAAGCAGTTGCTTGGCGGCTGACTCCATCGAACTGTACAGGGTATTACGAGACGAAGCATCGAGCCAGAAGATAGCTCGAAATCTTCTCGAGTCTTTCATGCATCGGGAATATTCAAGGGCAAGTTGTGTCTTGCCCGCCCCACCCATCCCAATTAGTACGACGATTGACGGGGTGGAAGTTGTGGTGGCACAGTCAAACAGCATTTGGAGTCGAGCAAATAAAGTTTCTCGTCCGACGAAATGAGTGACACGAAATGGAGGGATGCTGTAGAAAGTTTTGGCCTAGATACAACTGCTGAGGATTTGAGCCAGCGAATGGGACGAGTAGCACTTACTTCTTCGCGTCCAACGGCGTCCGATTCCACTTTTCGCGATAATTAAAATCTTGTAGGAAATGCAGGAATGTTTACACACCTGGTTTATTTGGAGTTGGTGAGTCTTCGCCGAGTCCTTCAAGCAACGTTTCGATTGAATTTAAAACCTTCTTATACCCTGGATCATCCTTGGTTGAGAACTTCACCATGCTAATATGGTCGCCATAAATGGTCTCGCGGTTCTCGCGCGGGTCACCAATGATAGCCGATTCCCCAGGCACGACCTGATCAATACGAATTAAACTTAGTGCTCCGCACATAGACGACACGCACACCTTCCCTATTCCTGTTATAGCCAGTTCCTCTGCAAAAGACCAAACGGCCAGCGTCCGCTTGTCCAAAATTCTTCCAAAACTATCCCCAATCCGATCGAGGGTTTGAGAGTCCCTTTCAAGATCCCGAATCAAATCGAGACGGGGATTTTGCAAAGATATCTGTGCAACAGAAGCTACCACTTTCGCTATTGAGGTTATGCCACTTCCTCTGTGAGGTGTGCCCAAGAAGATAATACCTCGCGTAGCGGAGAAGATTTGAGCAAGATGGGGGTGGGTATCCTGAACTTGATTCGAATAATGGAGTGCCTGCAAGATCCTGTCAGGGAATTCGACAGAGGAGGGGTTCAGACGCGTACATCTTTGACTACCAGGCCGCCGAGAGAGTGTGCGACAAAGATGATGGGACGATCGCGCTAAGTATATGAATTTGAATTTTGAATGAATTTCCTGACGATCGGACTCACCACATTCTTCCTCCTCACTCGCGACAATTCTTGTACCAAATTGATTGAGTGCTGAAACAGAGTATTCAAGGATGCGCGGCCGTTGGTCTTGACAATGTTTGCATCATATCCCAACGTGAGAACACGAATATGGGAAAACGACTCCTCCTTCGATAGCAGTTCTTGGGGCCAACATATGTTGTCCTTAGTCCAAGATTCCCTACGGTGACCACGCAAGCCGTGAACGAAAACGAGACTTGTCACAGAAGTCAATGAGGTGTATCGGTAAGCTGGACAACTCACTCGGCTGTGATGGGATCCGCGCCTTGAAATAGGATTTCGGAATCAACGGGATGCGAGGAAGTATGAGGAGTGCTACTAGCTGTATGCACATCACTAGCTTGTCGAGGTTGCTTCTTGAAAATGCGAAACATTCCCGCCACCTTTTATGTAAGGTTGAAATTTGAAATTTGAGTTGAGGGTCACCGGTCAAGTGTTAGTACTTACCCGTCTTATTTTCCACGCCACCATTTTCGTAATTGAGGTTTCAACTTTTACATAATCTCTACGACCGACCTCAAAACAGTCCTTCAGATTGATGCCGAAAAAAATTGGGTTGTTGCAGAACCACTCGAAAACGAAACGGTCCACGTCATCGAAGAAAACTTTAAAGACTACTGCTTGGCAATGGGGTCAAGCCGTCCAGCTTCAGGTCTTCTACTCCTCATGTCTCAGGGACAGCAAGCTGCAGAAGCGGAGGTAAGAAAAAGATGGACTGGCGACATAAAGCCGTAAATAATTCTCGTCTTCTCTGATCTCGAATGAGGAGCAAAGTGTATCCAGAATAAAGGATGATGCTTCCCTATAGTGTTGAAGGTTAGTTGTTATAGCATGCTTTTGAGGTTTCTTGAACAGTTTTATCATAAATTACGGGTTGAGCCGACGAATAAAATGCATCCTTACTTCGAAAGGGTCCATGATAAGCCAGTTGTCGAATGCGGCCTTGCGGTGGGGCCGTGAACCTGAACGCCAGAGGGGCTCGTGTGCAAAATCTGGAAGCAAGTCAGCAGGAAAGAATAACAGGGGGCACTCACGCGTACTCAAGATTATTGAATTGCCCCCAGTAAGATGACAATTCCAGCATTAATACTAGTAACACATTGATTGATTGGCACAGTTAAAAATTGAAGTATGCGACAGTGGATTTGTTAAGGCCGGCTGGAATGAATGAAAAAAGTACCCAGATCGAGCATGTCCATGTTGTAAGTAGTGATTTCAAAGCAGAAACGGCAAAGCAGTATAAGCAAATGGGATATAGCAAAAATAAAAACCTTCAGCAGTAAGAGGACAGAGGCGACGGAATCATGCTTTCCTAACATATCGACGAACGATCTTCTTCATACGTCGAAGGACCTCAGCAGTATGCTCTGGATCCTGTTGTTCCCCAAGTTGTCCAGTAGCAAGTTTATACAGATAGGCAAAATCAGCCTGCGCAACGAGCGGCATCTTTGTAGACACATTCTTCTCTTGATTCAGCAGCAACTTCTCCTTGAACTTTTGAGCGAAATCTTGGGATACCACATCCGCTCGTTCGACGACATCCATCGGCACTCCGGCGAGTTTGGCAACGTGTGTACCAAATGAAGATTCGGCGACGCCGTTGACGAGTTTGTAAAGAAATACGAGCTACAAGTCTCCATTAGATAGGCAAAAGGTGGAACAAACCATCCGAACCTCATGTTTCTCGTCATCGACGAGAGTAGACATGTACATTGGTCGTATGTTCGGGTGATACGCGTAGTCATCCGTCAAGGAACCGTAGTGTGTGGCGAAGAAACACAGAGGGAGTGAATGCGTGGCGAGCTTATGCAAAACAGCCTGATGCTGAGTTCAGAAAATAAATTTAAAATTGGATGAAAACCAGCATACACTTGCGATGGCCATGCCATCCTAAATGCTAGAGTTAGTATTGTTCAGAAGTCAAATGAATATTATGTCTCACAAATGTTGATGTCCCCCTGCCTAATTCTATTCGACTTGGGTTAGCACCTGCAAAGGTTTTGTTAAATCCGGTTCCTTACCGTCTAGAATCACAAGTGATTTTGGAGTTGCATTTCGAAGGATCTTGTTGCTAAAAGACAAAATAAGCAGGGGTTCGAAAACAGGAGTGTAGCATACCATTCATCCAACTCAACCTTGAACGTGCTCGAGTTGGAAAACATATTGTCATAGGCACCCATACGAGTAGCGATCATGTCGACCGGGGTCAATCTTCAAGGTGTCAACGCATATAAGGGATCTGTGGTGTCATCACTTACCGAGCACTTGCAGCAGGAACAAGCATCCCGAGCTGGGCCATTATGACTCCTGTAGCTGTCATTCTCATCATCTATGTTAACACATAAGGACAACAAACTCCGACAGGAATTATTCTGCTCACAGTCGATTTCCCGCTGATCGATCAGGAGGCGTTAAAAGATAATGTTTTATACAACAGGAAACACTTACGCCATATTGGGTCCTGATCAAAGTGCATAAGATTCTGGTCATTCAGTATGAGATGAAAACACACCTGTCAGGAGGATAACCTTCCCAACATTACCACCCATGCTCACATCATTCGGAATGAAACTCTTCAAATTCGCATTTAAACAAAGTGTAGGATGCCTCAGCTCCTTGAATTCAATCAAAGAATCGCGGTCCTCCACAAACTTGGGTCTGCATGACGGTTCTCCGATCGCGGCAGACGACCTTGCTAAACTAAACAAACAGTCCAATTCCGCGAAAACCCTGATGGCACGCAACCACAAGGAACGATCAGTGTCGAATTCAGCGAAAACGCGAGTTTTAAACTCCTTAATTGCCGTGTTACGATTTTCTTGCGCCTCTTTAATTTGACGAACGCGCTTTTGAAGGGATGCGGCAACATATCGGCTCTTGGCCTAAAAATAATGGTTGAATCCCAAAATCCAGTAATAGTAAGTAAATGCAGACCTTCGTTCCACCAGATTTCACCCAGTCCTTGGGCAGCTTATCTTTGCTAACGCTGGCCGCTACCTCTATCAAGTAAATATCCTGGAGGACAGACAATTCATCAGAAAAATATCCTAGGCGAGGATTGGACAAACATTACCTTGTTACCAACAGCACTGTGCCAATATCCGAGTTTGAGCCTGTATCTGCAATCAGAATCCGATTTGATCGAAATCGCTAAAACAAACCCTAGAGTCCTTTCAAACTTCTTCAATTCTCCTTCTAGTTCCTTTTCAAGAGACGCGATTTCTTCCACAACCTCGTCAAACCGTTCATCTTTTCGGGAACGAGGAATGAGTTCACCAGGATCTAATAACACGAGTCACTCAACACAATAAGGGTAAAAATGTGATTCGTAGAAACATACTGTCTTCCGTTGTGGGTTGGAACATACTTTCAACACTGTTAAGGTTAGGAGTTAAGTCGGGTGCACCTCTCAATAAACCGGATATAGTCCTGTTTGCGAACGATTCCGATTCATCTGCCAATGCAATCATACCCTTGGTCAGCTTTCTGAAACCCTGGACGATTTCAACGCATGACAATGAATGATGGTAAAATCAAAACCTACTTTGAGGAGCTTCAAGAAGTCCTTGATTCTACAACTCTTGGCATGCACACGAGAAACAATACGCTCCAAGTCGGGAATGCCTTTCGCTATTTCCGTAAAAGTCGCTTCATAAGTTGGATGGTTGAGAATATCCTCTACCGCATCAAGTCTTGAGTTAATCGCGGATACTTCCCGTAAAGGCATACAAAGCCAAATACGGAATAAACGTTTTCCAAAAGGTGTTAGGCAGCGACTGAGAAGCTTTAGAAGGGAGCCCCCTTCCGTGCCTTCGTTGTTGAGCAGAACCTACCCAAAATAAGGTTAATCAAGATAAATGAGGGATGACAGATGAGAAGCACCTCGAGGTGTGACAATGTCTGGCCATCAAGTGTCAGACCCTTTCCTCGTTTCATTGGGTCATAAATATTGAAGTTTTTCATAGTTAGGATGTCCTTGTCGATGTTCAGTTGGCGCAGGTACCAGATCATCGAACCGAGGGCCTCCATCGGCAATTCCTCGGATGCAACATCGCGGATAGGAGAAGGAACACTTGCGGGGAGGATATCAACAGCGGTATCATCTTCCTCCATTGGAATATCATTTTCTGATGTGATAGGATAAATTTTCTTGAGCTCCTCCAGTGTCTTTTCATAGTTGAGACCCTCCACGTCTCGGAGGGAAGTCCAAAGACAGCTTGAGGGTAAGATGATCTTCAACAGCCGCTGGGTGCTGGTGGAAAAAGAACCCTGTGAAACGATAAGTTAAGAGAATTTACCTAAATTTGAAAGATTATACTCGCTTTCTTGTAAAGGATTTCCTTAGGACGGATCTGCCTCATTAAAGTCTCCAACTTCGTTCGACAGATGTCATCCTCGAAGCAGCTCAGGTTGAACTCAGAGGTGGAGCAATCCAGGATACAGACGCCAAATTTCCGTTCCATATCAGACTTTGAGTCACCATTCCCAATCGCCGATTCAGTAACCGACACACAGTGTCCCGCTTGTTCATCAGTCAACAATTCGCCATCGACAAGTGTACCGTTGGTGTACACTTTGTTAAGTTCTCTGTACAAACGATATATCAGCAACTTGGGATGTATTGAAACCTGAACCAACCGTCGAACTATCTTTTCCGCTGTTGACTTATTTCTGCCTTTCTGTTCAGCTTTCTCTGCTGCCATACGCATCTCTGCACCGAGCGCAGTCTCTGCTTGTTCTACACGACCAACTTTATAGCCTACAATGATGAAAAATAGTAGTGTCGTATTGTTGACGAAAACCATGGAGCTGTACCTTTAGCAAGAAATTTCCTAACAAAGGCATTCAACAGTGACCCCAATATCATAATTATATACTACTTACGAGGCCCACAAATTAAAGGACATCTCTGGAACTCCCACCTACGGTGTGAATGAGGAGGAGAATAAAAGTCGACGACGCTTCGCACGCACCATGCACATCTTCACCCTGTTGGTCAATTTTAGGTCAAATTCTTGATGTCCGATTCTCGCGTCATCTTCGTAGAGCTATAAATTGTATGAGTTCAATGTTTGTCTAAATTCAGAAAATCTTACCTCAAAAAACTTCCTGTGGAAGGGAAGAGTGATTTCAGTTTTGTAGGTGAGCCAGATTATGATGTTCTCACCCTTTCTGAAAGAATAAGATCTGAGAGAAAAAGGATCAGACGCTTCTCCTGACAGAAGGGTAATAAGAGCACGCAACGGTATCATAGTGATTTTGTTTGATCTGGATCGATGATATAAGTGGACTTTTCTATCTAAGAAATCATATAATACAAACCTCCCAGAACTATAGAATATGTGAGTCGACCGTCGGAGTGTAGCCAATGAGAGGAAATTTACCTGTTTCTCAAACGGAGTGAAGGTCTTCCACGCACTCTTGGGGATGAAGATTGTCCTTGGATCATAGTTTGGATCGCCTGGACGCTTTTCATTTTTCTATTTAAAAAATGACAGTTCGAGAGTGTCTCGTATCTGCAAGCCGAACTCACATCTCGCACGTCTTGAAGGAAACTATATGATTCTTCAGCAGCCTTTTTCTCTTCCTTTTTCCCTTGTGCGCGCTGTTCAGCAGCAGTCAGGAAGCCAAACGTTCCGCCAGCACCTCCTGCGGTGTTACCACCAGCAGATTTAGATGCGGCCTTTCCTTTTCCTTTTGCCTTCGTTTTCTTTGGCCTCTCCTCCAAATCAGTGTCTTCTTCAAGGTCATCATCGTTTTCTGAAGCTGTGGAACGGCGTGATGAAACGGAAGAACGACGTGAGGAAGTTTTTCTCATGGACGACGCATCTTCTTCCGAGTCATCAGGAACAATGAAATCATCGTCATCCGAAGACGCTCTGGAACTCGATTTCGCTGGAGAGGAACACATTATTGAAGGAAAGACTTATAATTCCGTACAATCCAAACCTTTCTTGACTGGAGATTTCTTGAAACGACTGAGTCGCTGTGAGAATAATATCCGATTTGCTTCGTCCTCTTCACCATCTTCGTCTTCACTCATCGCTTTTGAAAGGCGTGGACGCTTGATATTACCTTGAATGAACAATTTTTTAAAAAGAAAGAGCGGAAAGAATTGTTAAGGAACAGACTTCTGATAGCAGCAGTAGGAGATGAATCAACAAATTTCTCCTTCGGCCTTCGTTTAAAAATGGGTTCCTCATCAGAATCGTCGATTATGACTTTTCGTTTCTGTCGGCTCTGCGAAGCCTATCATTTTTTGCATCAGTATCACGGAGATAATAGGAAAGAGCACAAGAAATATTCACAGTCTTCACAATGACTGGTTGACCCTCTTCATCATCAGAGGCGAACATATCTACGTCAATAATGTCGCTGGTTGGTGGGGAACTGGCACGCCTGGAGGAAACTGAACTCGGGGGTACAGCAGAAGTCAAGTCCACGCGAATATCTGAAGAATCTGACCCTGGAGTTTTGGGAAAGACAGGAGAAGACGACGCTTGAGGACGAGACGCGTTTTTGTCGCGTCCCTCATTATGAGCGGCTGTTTTGGCATTTGGGGTCTTGAAAGGAGTGAGTTTCGCCGCTTGAGTGGTACCGGACGTAGATACCTTCGTGAAGAAAGCCGTAAGGTTTTTCTGCTTCATTAGATCTCCAGAATGTTTGGGGGGCATTTGGAGCGGGTCAACAGTCGAAAAGACAAACTTGAGATGAGTTGGTATTTGTTTGTCAGCAAGAGTTCAAGCACTTGGTTCACAGTCGGATAACTTGAAAGTGTCTTGCATAATTCTGCAATGGCAAGCGATCGCGACATACTTCTCAATTGCTACATATATGTATAGTGCCAAGTCCATCGTGTTTCCAAACTAGTACCAGTCATTTGCCGACCAAAGTTCATCTGCCTCGAATGGTTTAAATAAATGCACTTAAGCGACATTGAGAACTTGGATCATTGTTGTTGTTGCAGCAAGCAGAACGAAAGATTGCTTGAAAATGACAAGCTTCAAGCTTCAAGCTTCAAGCCCAACCAAACAACGCATCTTCTTCCCAAGTCAAAAGCGAGAACATGTACCCTCATTCAAACCACATTCCACAACCTCCTCATTCCGCTGGCATTGATTACAAGGGTAATTCTGAATATTTCGCGCTTGGATTTGAGACTAATATGGGTCTTCAGGCCTTCGACCCCGGATTGACCATGCTCAGGTACCATCCCCCATTGATGACATGGAGCATGACCGTCATATCTGGGAAAATACAACGTATATGACCCTGCCTGGTACACATGCACCTTTGTGTACCTCAGATTTTATATCTGTGGATCAAGGTTCGGTGATAGATCTCTTCAGGTTAGTTTCATTAACAATGAACGCAGGCAATTCCTCCCCTAAATTCGTCCGACTTTCAACATGGAATCTCCCCTATTCATCCCGCCTTGCTTCAGAATGTCACATTCCCATATCTGCAGCCTTTCAGCCTTTTTGCGAATTGGATCCTCGTGAAGAACCCGTACCGATTGTTGAAACAGGTAACACAGGACCGATGCGGTGTGTTCATTGTAGGGCATATATAAATCCGTGGTGTAAATGGGTATCAGGAGGGTTGAAGTGGGAATGTAATCTTTGTAAAAATGAAACGGAAGGTCTGCTCTGAGGTTCGTACTTATGCTTTCCGCCGTTGACTGACATAACAAGTGTCTACGGAATACTTCTGCAATCTCGATGCCAACTTCCTCAGACTTGACCACCTTCAGCGACCAGAACTTCACAAGGGAACTGTGGATTTCGACGTCACCACCGCTGAAGAATATTGGGCTCTACACCCACCTCCGCGGATATCACCGCCATTTTATTCACCCGAGCCGATGCCATCTGGTTCAAGACCACCAACGAAAATGGATTTCATTTTCGCCTTTGACGTCTCGAGTGAATCCATCACCTCCGAATTCCTCCATTCTTCATGCGAAGCGGTCAAGAAGGTTCTGTTCGGTAATGCCGACGCGAAAGGTGTACAATCTGCACCGTCATTTCCGAACGGCTGTCGCGTTGCTATCCTTACTTTTGATACTACGCTACATTTCTACGATATATCTGTGTGTCACAAATTTAAATGTTTTGATTGCGATTCTGACTTTATACAGTCAGATTTGACACCAATGCTCGTCGTAGCCGACCTTGACGAAGTGTTCGTACCTCTTAAACGAGGTATCTTTGTCGAGCCACGGGAAAGAAAGTGAAAATTTGTCAAATTTCAGATGTCATAACATTGAGCCCCTGACACAGTTCCTCAGATTTGCAATAGAGTCTATTTTGCAATCCATACCAGCTCGATTCTCCGAGTCTCGGAATCAATCTGCTCTTGGTTCTGCTATTCGCGGCGGTTTGGCAGCATTAGTATGTTCCAATATCAGCGATGTGTTTCCCTTTTCTGAAACCGTGAACAGGCAGGTTGTGGCGGACATCTCGTTGTCTTTCAAGCAACACTCCCCACCATTGGTGCTGGCGCCCTTCCCCAAGTCCCTCCCGCAGAACAAGAACTCTATGATACGGACAAGGAGGTTAGCTTACACCTACCCCGATCCCCGACATGGCTTTCCATAGGGGAAGAATGTGCAGAAGAAGGCGTCGGCGTCAGTCTATTTCTTGCACCAAACAGGTACATGGATGTCGGAAGCGTGTCCGTCATTTCTACGCTCACTGGCGGTGAAATATTCTGGCACCCTAAATTTCTTCGCGAGAGGGACGGACCCGTGATTTTTGCTCAGTTGGCGAGGTTGACAACTCGGATGCAAGGTTTCAACTGCATGGTTCGCGTACGTTGTTCAAATGGTAAGTGCTCAAGCACTGGCAGGTGTGGGCCGTTTCCATTTCTTCAAATTAGTCGTTTAGTCTTTTCACGTCCTAGGTTTATATGTCAAAAGCCATTATGGCACTTTTCTCGAATCCACACCGGGAGAACTCACCTTCGCACATCTATCCGCCGATAACTCCTTCTCTGTTGGACTTGACCACAGCAAAAGTCTTTCAACCCGAACATATGCTTTCTTACAATGCGCTACGCTGTATACAACATTGGACGGACGGAGGCGAGTGAGAGTGGTCAATGTTGCAATAAACGTAGTGGAATTGGCAGGGAACGTATTTCAATATGCGGATTTGGAAACTGTATTGACGTTTAATGCCAAGCGGGGTATGTTTGTGTTATTTATGTTTGGTGATTCTAAATTCGAAATCTCTAGCCATGGTATCCATGTCGCAGCAAAGGACCTTATTCACTCGAGAAGAGCTAACAGAGAAGTGTTCGTCGATATTGGTTGGATACCGTACACAGTGTGCACAGGCAAGTCGTGCGACCCAGGTATGATCGCTCATTCCGCTTGTAGGCATTCCCCAATTTTATCTCTCCCAGTTGATTATACCAGAAGCATTCCGCGCGTTGCCGGCATTCACCTTAGCGTTACAGAAATCAAAACCTCTCAAAGGTTGGATTTGATTGTTGGATTTTAAAGTTACCAACCTACTTTCCTCAGCTCGCCAGGTATCCTCCGATGTCCGAAACTACCATATTCACCGGATCCTTTCGATGAATCCTCGGACGTTAATACATTACCTTTATCCACGCCTTGTTGCATTACATGACCTCGACACTGAAATTGCCCTACCACAGATGGTAGAAACACCGGAAGGCACCGTTATCGAGAGGGTTAGGATGCCTTCTAATATGAGAAATAGTTATCACTTTATGGAAGCTAGTGGAGTCTACTTAATTGGTATGCTTTTCTGTTTCCCCTTACTGAGGGTTAATGTTGTTTCAGATAATGATGAAAATATGGTCTTTTGGATCGGCTCGAGCGTGTCACCGCAGATCCTGAGTGACCTGTTCGGTGTCGATGATGTCAGCGCTGTGAACCCTCGCATGGTTAGATTCTTTTGTATTGCGTGTTTTTTCTTTCTATTACTAACCAGCAACTCAGCATATGTTACCTGTGCTGCCGACAACACTCTCTACCCAGGTTCACAATATCCTCAATCAACGCGTCCTTCAACGAGGACGGCCTTCCAAGATGTTTGTGGCTCGTCAGGATATGGATGCAATCGAAATCGAGTTTAGTGACATGCTAGTAGAAGATCAGAATAATGGCGCAATGGCTTACATTGACTGTGAGTACCACTCCCTGCCAATCTACATTGCTAATATTTGTGTTGTAGTTTTGGCGGTAATTCACAAGCAGATTTCAGCTGTGGTTAGTCTTGGTTTGCTGTCCCAATGGAATGGTTTTGTTTGACCAACGTTATAGCTTAACAACGGAGGCTCAATCACGGGCGGCACTGGAATGCGTGGTTCACCTTGGTAGAGCGTGTCCTCATTCAGAAGCCCAGCACCTTTTCCTTAGAGTAATAAGCTCTAAGATTACTGCCTGATCTTGTTTTTAGTCTACTACTGTTCAACTCTGACAAGGCTTGGGACTGCAATCAGCTCGACTTCAGGCAGCCGCCTCCCTCAGCTCATAAGCGACCATTATTCCATCGACGAGTCATCGGTTGTTATTCAAGTAAACTAAATGCAGCGCTGAGAGCACTTCTATGATGGGAGAAAGTCCCAAGTAAATAAATTAGACGCCGGGTTGAGTGAGCCCAGGTAAGTTGGGCCAATGGCCGAGCACGCTGGGATCCACCAACTTTGCGAACCCATTGTGAGATGGACGGGGCCGTCGAGGATGAATCGATGAAGAGGGACCAATCGGGTGGGCAAACACCAACGGCAATTGTGTCGCGGGCGAAGGTGACGAGTAACCGTGACGTGACACACTCCGTTACGCGTTTTGCTTTCTTCAGTTAGTTATTAACACCCACTGTCGTTTATCCATAACATTCTTTACCTCCTTCAATTGCTTGTTGGATCTCTAATGGTGCACTCCGCATTTCTTGCGTCCTTCCCTGTGTTGCTCGCCTTGGCCGGAGTTGTCAAGGCGGCGAGTACATGGCAAGTACTGCAGGTTTTCAAAGCAGCTGTCATTAAACGTGCTACAATCTAGCAATGTTACATCGCCCTGCTCTCTATCCACTGCTCCATGCTGCAGTGTGTTTCGTTGTCCTCCAGATTGTGCATTTCTGATTTCTGTATGTCAGGTGAATTTGGGTTCTGTGGGACGAATAATGTACGTTTGGTCCTAGTATTTAGCTTGGAATCGCTTGTTAATGATTCTTTTCCCATCTTGATTAGTTCTGCTTAGGGGGTTGCAATCCGTATACTTCAAAGAGTTTAACATCCTGCCGTCCAGAACCACTTTGCCAGGACAGCCAGGTATGCACTCCCCCCTACTTGCGGTTGATTCTGCTAAGGTTTCCTAGTACACTTTTACAGACCAATCACGTATTTTGTCAAACTCGACCTTGTTCAACGGCAATTCATCTAGATACGGTCAGTCTTTCTGACCGTACCATTTAAATCCTTACATATTCTTTCGATTTCTTCAGACTGGGTCGTAGATAAAGGTTCAATCCAGAATAACAATGGCGACCTTGTCCTGCTTCTCACGGAAACAAATGGCGGCACTCGTGTTTCCAGCACAAAATATGTGCATTATGGGACTATCACCGCAAGACGTGAGTACCCAATTTCGACGTTTGGATTGTTCTCTAGATTATATTCGATTTTATCAGTTAAGACTGGTCGATGGGGTGGCGTTGTTACGGCTTTCATTACCATGAGCGACATCAAGGATGAAATAGACTGGGAGTTCCCTGGTGCAAATACTACAGCAGCCCAAAGTAATTATTTCTGGCAGGGGATCATACGTACGTACAGTCAGTTTTTTTCACCTCTTTCCCTCGAATAATTTATTTGTCGTTGTCAGCTGATAAAACCCAGGGGCAGACGCATACCGGGCTTTCAGATACCTACAGCAATTACCATGACTATACCGTAAGTTAAGAAGATTGTGACTGTTAAAAGGCCTAATACCGAAGTTTCCTTAGCTCGACTGGCAGCCAGATCAACTCACATGGTCGATTGACGGGACTGTTGTCCAGACTCTAAAGAAATCTGACACTATTGGCTCAGATGGTGTGCCACATTACCCTTCCACACCATCCCGAGTTCAACTTTCGTATGTTTCTGCTTCCACTAGCGCGGTAGGAATGTTGATGATATCTTTTGGCAGAATATGGCCCGCGGGTATCCCTAGTTCCCCAGCGGGAACTGTCACCTGGTCTGGTGGTACGATGAAATATTTATACTTTTCTCTCTGTATTCACGTTCCAGTCCAGGTATGATCAATTGGGACGATCCTGATTACAAATCGGCTGGCCACTTCTATGCAAGCATTAATAAGGTCACAATCAAGTGCTCAACTGCATCCACCCCAACCGGCGCGAACATCACCTCGTATATCTACGGCGGGTCGAAAAACCAAAGTGCGATCCCAACTATCACATATTCCAACCACTCGACACTGTTAAATGGCGATAATCGCCTACTACCCGCCCTCAGAGCGGGAGGTCTCTCTTTTGCCCTTTTCTTAGGTCTTTTGTTGGGTTTCAATGCATTGCTGCTGTAGCAAGTTGTACCACTTACTCTTTGGAAAGGGGATTATTTATACCAATGTGGCGGCCCCTTCGGCGTAGTACAACTTTATCATACTTGGGGTTGATTAGGACGTTCTCTTTAAATATTTGTGCCACTGACAACAATGTTGCAAGTCCGATGTGTTATACAGTGTTTTTCAGGTGAACCAAATTATGCGAGTGTTTTGAGGTTGCGTCAATCAAGGGTCAAATCCAAGTAGTGTTGATTCCTGTGTTCAAGTCAGAACCAGTGTGCAATGAATGATCACCAGCCATATTTTCAGCCTTTGCGCACAGTCGACCACGAGTAGTACCAAAGATGTTTGTTCTGTTCCGTCGGGCTGTATTTCATGAAACAACAGAAGTGCTACAAGACTGGAAAAATATACCGAATTTAAGTAAGATAAAACAACTAGAACCTAGAAACTGGTCGTAGTGGGTGTGGGTGTCGAGGGCTCAATGTCAAAAGTTACGCTCGACTGTTCATTCTGAGAAGTGTCTTCAAACTCTTCTAGCAATGCGTTTGTCTCTTGAACAATGGAAGCGATGGCTCGTGGTTGCGTCCATGCTAAAAGGAATGCATCCTCGGCATCGTCAATTTCAGTTTTGGTTTTGGAGGAAGGCAATGGAAGGAGAGTCCGGTATCCCAGACATGCCTGCACCCCACGAATCCGCTGATATGTCGCCTCGCAGAGTGGCTCGGACCGGATAGTAGCTGAATGCGAGCGTGTCGAGGAAGCAGCCTGGGAATTCCCTGCACGACTGAACCTTCTCAAGCCTAGTCCAACTAAAGGTGAGGGGACAGGAAGATATGCGGTGGGTGATGTTGGGCCAAGATGGACGATCTTCGGCCAATTAGTCGCACGTTCCTGTGTTGTGATGGGGGATATTGTGTAACCTGGTCGTCTCTCGTTCACAGGAGGAATGCCGAGCGCAGGAGATGGTATTAGATTAGCCAGAGGGATCGTCGGCGAGGGTGATAGTCTGGACGGTGAGGTCGACAAGGGAGGGGATAGGTTGGATTGTGATGGATGGAGGTAAGGAGATGAATCAGGAGAAGGAGTTGGACCGTCTCGCGTCGAGGCTCGATGACGAGACCTTAGGCCGATTGATGCGGAGATGCGACGAAGACTTGGTGACCTTGAGAAAGATCCATTGTTTGGTCGTGTTCTTTGTCGGAGGTCTTGGTTTACGGCCAGGACTTTTTCCGTCGCGAGTAATTTGAGTTGCATCCTTAAAGGACTCCGATAGACACATACGAATTCGAGCATGGACCAGAGGCAATAGTCAATCAATCGAGGATGGGCGAAGGACTTCGAACGTTCCTGAGAAAGTATGGGTGACCCTGTTGGATTAAGACTCGATGAGGATGATACGAATAGGTTGTAACCTGAATTTGAACCAAGGGCCTCGAATTGGTTACTCGAACGAGGAGAACCTATGGGTGTTGTGGGTGTCGAGCTGGGCTCCTGTTTCAGTGCAAAGTCTGCATTGCCTTCAACTAATGTGACCTGGAGGAAGCTCGCCAACCGCTCCCATACGCCGAGGCGACTCACGGAAGAGATATCATCCGCACCACGCACAATGACAATCTTGATTACTTGGAGACCTATTGCTATTATTGAATGATGGGATTTGCGAGAACTGCCCTCTTGCATCCGACGATCACTTGACTTTGAGCGAGTTGATGCTGTTAAGCCAATGGCACCAACCCCATCTCGTTGACTGCTCTGACAGGCAGATATGCAATAAAACAGGAGGCGCACCCAAGCATTAGTCAACATTCGGCGATGAAAATCGGTGCGAGTGGAGTCGGGAACAATCTGTTCTCCAGTCTTCATTACGAGCACCAAGGGGAGGATAATGCCGGCTAAGAATTCGTTTGTGGGACGACGCTTCAACAACTCTCCAATGATGTCTACGTCGCGAAGGAAAACCGTTTCTGCCAAGAGGCGAACGAACGTCGAACGATAAGGCAGGTCCATTAACCGATCCTCAGAGGCGGCAAGGTCACAGGCAGCCAAACCAGCGGAGCATATGTCCCCAACGATGACGTTAGAGAAAGCAGGATCATGCGAATAAATCGGAATGGGCAATATCCTGAGGAGAGTTTCAAAGACACCAGAAAAGTCGACCATCATGAATGCGTGGAAAATGGGAGCTAGTCTATGGAGGACAGCCACAACCCCCGTCACTCCGAGAGCCTCTTCACGAATAAACAACATTTTGACAAAGTCGTCGAGATAGACTGCCAGATCGTGAAATTCTGAGCAGTCTTTCAACAAACTTCTGGTCACGTCGATTGCTTGTGCTGCCAATAAAGGAGACACCATTCCTCCCGCCTGACCGAAAGCTAATACAAGGTATAGGAAATCCATCCTCATTGTTTTTGATTCGCTCGGATTCCTTGTTGTCTCGTTCACCAAATTCTCCAGTCCGGGACTACCTACAAACAACGGCTCGTCCTTTCGTTCCGGCAAGGGTTTTGGGAGTTCTCCACCTTTGGGTTTGGAAAAGGCTTTCGTGAAGATGGAGCCAAGTGCCACAATGCCATCCGTGAGAATTGCCCGAGTTGAACCAGAGGCGTTATAGAGATAAGGCGAGATACAACGGAGGAAGCGAAGAAAATGCTGAGCCCGAGATATTGTCAAATCATGAGCGATGACGGTAAGCAGTAATCGAACAAAGTCGTCCATATTGAGTCGAGCTTCCCCGTAATTGTGAGGAAGCTGCAGAATCACATGCAAGCCAGATTGCATCGACTCTTTACGACGAATTGCAGCAATGAAGGTTTGAGGTGTTTCGTCTGCTGTATGAAAGAGATATGCTTCGCGCTCTTCAACGTCGTTGATACCGTGAATACCAGCAACATCATCAACAGGTGGAGAAGTTGCTGACTTCCTAAGTGACGCAAACATGTCAAAGATTCCCTTAGAAAATGAAGCCATCTCGACTTCTGGCAGCATTGCAAGCTGGCCGATGATATGAATGCTCTGGTAAAGAAAGGCCTCCTTATGTAGGACGTAGAAGCGGCTTATTGCATACTCAATCGCCGAGCGTATTCCGATATGTGCAGGCTGCTCTGTGTAGACTTTGACTAGCGCTGGGATGAATAGAGTATACCCAGCACCTGTCAAGAAAAGCCGCTTGAAGCGAGCGCTGGCTACCATAAGCGCTATATCGATATTATAATTTTGTATTCTGAATAAATTTTAAATGCTGACCTATAAGCACATGACTAACAATGCTGATATCATCGCCATGAGCGTGAAGACACCTGTTCAGGCCATCAACCAAAACTGCAAGTTCAGATCGATCGCTGAGGTGTCGCGGCAAAGAACGAAAAATCTGGGCCACGAGAAGGATATGGCTTCTGGCGACCGTTAACGATAGCATATGGACCCCTATTTCCTTGTGCGGAAGTATATTATGAGAGGATAGGTTTCGAGGCACAAAATGGCGAAGTTCCAGGCTTTTTGAAGCAGTGTCAACGGAAGAAGGCAGAACCAGCGTCGAAATATTTTTCCTGATAGCTTGAACATCTTTGTAGTTGCGCTTCAGCAGTGTAAGGAAGAACATATTTTGGGATGCTCGGACCATGGTAATCGAGAAGAATTGTTGTGGTACAGATTGGAAAGGTAATTTGCACTCTTCGAGCATCCTAGGGAACATGGAGCTTTTAGGCGCGGCCGAAGAAAACCATAGGGAACCCGATGGGGTGAATATATATTCCATCTTTGATCTTCGAATCTCTCGTATAGATAACCCGCTGACTTGAACGGCCAAACTCGTCACTATTGGCATCACTTGTCCAAAATCAACCAGTGCTTCAGAAGTCTGGATATGCTTCGTGACATATTTTAGAAAACCTGCCAGATTGTTGAATAGATAATACGCCAAGGGGGGCGGGAGAACACGTCTGACATGCAGCAATGCTGAAAATGTAGACACTGCGAATCGGATGTCCTTATTATCTCCAGCAAGTTGATCGAGCACTGATCGAGCAAGAAGTGAAGGATCACCCCGCATTATATCTAGTAAGGTTGTCCGAGCTGCAGATGCAATGGACAGGTTGGTGTCGAAAACAAGTCTGGACAAATGTTCAAAGATCGAAGTCAAAGGCGGAACGAACACAGCTCTTCGTTTCGTACCGCCGATAGGCCCGCCTGTGCTCGAATTCCGACGGAGTAATGTCGAAGGATCGTCAACAGCGGGAAAAGTTTGTTGCGTCTGGTTTCGGCGAGGGGAAGGCTGTGGGGAGGGCAGAGGGGTGCTCGAAGAACCAAAAACCTCTCCAGTCCCGACCTCCATGCGATCCAGTTGGTCGAGGGGTAAGATGGATAGGGGAGCCCTAATCACATCCTGCCGGGGATCTATGGGTTTCGCATCTTCCTCGACCCAACCGAGTTCTTCCAGGCGTTTCCTCAGCTCCAAGGGGACCTCGTCTGTGTCCCTGTTCTGCTTCACTTCTTCTACAGGAATATAAAGACTGCTCCCAAGGTCGGTAGCAACAAAAGGGAGAGGAGGACGTCCAAGCTTGAATGGGCGGTGAGTCCGGTCAGTGAGGAAATTTTGAGTTGAAATTTGGTATCTCCAGTTGACTAGAACGGCAATTTTTCTCACAGCTTCCAATCGAGTAATGTCGTCAGAGCTGTTGAATAAATACTTAGTGGCAATCGCTAGGCAACTCTAATTCAACATACGTGTGGAGGTCAACTTCGATGGCGGGGAGGATGTCCATAGGTGACTTCTCAGCACAACGCATGAGGAGGAAACAAGCCTTTAACCGTAGACATCAAGACCTAATTCGGGATGAATTAATTAAATGGCTCACAGATGCAGTTGCTGGCGTGTCGACATTATCCAGCAAACAGTGTTGCCATAATATAGTTCCCAAGCGCCGATAGTCCTCTGTGGAAATTAAAATAGATAGAGTGACAAAAAGCTTCATCGCTCTCGGAATATATCCTTTCGACAGTGAGTCAATCAAATTTCTGTGCTCCACAAAAGTCGCAGCAAGATCCAAAACATCGGTTGACTTCTCCGATCCGGCCTTCAAAAAGCTTTTCGCGAACACTGATGTATGTCGCTGGTACACATTAGAACGGCAGGCATACCCATATATGTTAATTGACACTCACCTTGTAAATCTGTTGCACGCCCGATTGGCCAGCCATATATAGTCCTTGAACACGTTGCACCGACTCGGTTACTTCCTGATCAAGCTCACCAAGATGCTCGTTGGCACAAAAATTGTCGAACCATTGAACAGTGGTTGGTAACCATTGGGCACTGTAAGACTTAAAGAAGTGGAAAAAATGAGGAAGGTGAGAGAAACCAACGGTTTTAATGACCGTGTCATTAATCTGAATTCGCGTAGAAGTATGCAAAGAAGCATACGCTGCGATGGTGGGATTAACGACTTTTTCTCCTATTGAAATAGGTTAGTGTCAATCAGGTTGCGATAAGAACAAAGAGATCGACCTTGGCTTCCATCATTTTCCATAATTGTGCCTCTAAAACCGTCACAAATCTTGACACTGACGAAATTTTTGAGTCAGACTCCTACAAATAGTATGCAGTTAGCTCCTGCCGTACGATCAAAAACGGGCACGAACCATTGACGAAATTTCATGTCTTAACTTCTGAATCTTGCCAATCAATTCAACAAGCAAGACAAGCTGACCCAACCTCGCTTTAGCCCATTTATCAGGTCCACTATCTGTATCGACCATTCCAATATCACTGAGCAATGCAACACACAACATTTCAGTATCTCGTGTCCAGTAGTCTTGTAAATATTTTGCGTGTATCTGGATGGTGCACAGGTGGTTTACCACAATAACTTCCTTGTCAGACGCCGCACAGGCAAATAATGGTTTGTAGAAGAGAGGTGGCCATGTTCGTGATAACAATGACAAGAATGCAGACATTTCTGGATACGGGTACGGCGGAGGGTCATTGACCAATTGCTAAGTGCGAGCATCAGTCAATTCATGAATGGAGAATGGTAGCTGTCTCACATCATTGAACAAAGGAATAATTGTTGACAGAACACTCTTTTTGATGTCCTCGGGCATATGTCTGAGCAAAGACAACAAAATGGGAACTGATGTTCGCCACTCTCCTTGTATCTAAAGAAAGTGTTTATTTAGAACACATTTTGCTTATCAAAGTAGAAATACATACCAGGTCCCGCAACGTTCCTTCCAAAACAGCTCGCCAAGGCAGACCTGTTTCCGCCTTATACCATCCAGCAAGAGCTTGTGCAGCCCATTTTACATGCTCCATCCCCGATGCATTTTCCATGGTGCTACCTCCAAAAACATCATCCTTCGGAATGGAATTCCGTTTTGGTCCATCGACATTCAGGCGAGTCAAGTCGAGCAGGAGACGTGTAAGGCGAATTCTCAGTTTCGACATTAATTTGTCATCAAGGCCTGCTCGACTGAGTGCCTCTGCTTCGGGTAGGACCCTCGTTTTCAAGACATAAATAAGCCGAGTAAGACGACGCGAATCAGACAGATTACCCGTGGTGTCCAACGAAGGTGAAGAGGCCGCAGAGGGATTTCGTAACAGGGCTTCTGTAGATGAGGTATTAAGTGATGCTTGAAGGAGGGTTTGAGATATGCGGCAGAATGTTTCCAGGCGTCGGCCGCAAATAATGCCTTCCAGTTTTGTGAATGTTTGATCCGAGCGTGATGGCCAATATTGCTGGTAAGTGAATCGCATAAGAAACAGCTGAAACCGAGAATCAGGTAAACAAATACATCGAGAGTGTTCTGCAAAATCCATTCTCCTGGCCCAGGACTATTTTCGATGCAGCGGAGCAAGGATTCGATAGTCAATGCCCGCTTGAGGAGTTCTTGGCTTCTGCTGTCAGCCGAGGAAGAGTTTGTACCGTACTCCTCTAAGATCGACTGCTCGTCAACTTCTAGTGACCCAGACAAGACTTTGTTGATCGAATCTTGAACAAGGTGGAGATCTGAAGGGGTGGGGGTGGCACGATGATGATTTACATCAGGGTTTGAAGCCGAAGTAGCATGTAAAGAGGCCAGTAAGAGGAACAGACTACTCGACAAAGATCGAAAACTGTGAACTGATAACCGTAATCCTGGTCCTTCGGATGGAGGGATAAATTGTTTGCGTAAGGAGGATATAAGTCTCGTTCTTGCAGGGTGCGAGGACATTGTTGCAGCGGCCTTGGAACACCAAAGTAGTCGATCAGTTAGTGCAACCTGAACGCAATCATCACCGATACAGCAAAAAGCTCGAGACAGCAACGCACTTCGTCAGCTGGTGCCCAACTGCTTGACAATAGCTCAAATGCATCCATGGCAGTGAGTTGTTCTTCCTCCAATCTCGACATTGGGTAATTTTTATGAGACAAGAAGGGACACAAAAGAGTGGATAAGACCCGACTTTCATTCGGAATCTGAACAGATTTGTTGCCCGCGTTAAGGTTTGTTGAGTGGTGGACTAACATCTGGTATAGGTAGCGGAGAGATGGCGGAGACGTGGGTTGCGTGGAAGAAGATATAGAAGCGATGGAAAGAGGTCGACGTAAGTAATCTAGCCTTCTCCCACTGGAATTGGCAGGCTGGCTTGAGGAACTTCCCTCCCTTTCCCTCGATGGCTTCTGTATTTCCCCGTACCGTGCGATATTGCAAGCACGCAGAATTTCTTCGGCAAATTTTCGTATGTCACCTTCCATAGTAGCAACATCCTCAACAACTTGCCTCAACCCAAGCTTTGCAAAACGAGAAGGCTTTGGCGTCCCGGAGCGTGACGTCTGAATAGAAGAAGGTGTCGAGGGTCGAACAGGGGGGGTTAGAACATGATGACGAAGATTATCCCAAAGTTTAGCAGAAGGAACAGGGGTGCCAAAACGCATGGGCTCCGAGGACGCTTGGCGCATTGGTTGTAAACTCGGCAAAGTTACATCCTGAGGAGAAGCGGTGTATTCGGCGGATGAAAAATTATCTGTTTTTGTCCATCGTTCGGTTGCACCATAATAGCCAGAAATTGGGTCAGTAACAGACTTCATGACTTGTATTGGTCCCTTCTCGAGAGGTCTGGGTCCAAGCGGTGAAGGTAGGCACATTGATTTTGCAGAGTCAAAGGAGGAAGGACTCCGAGGTGAGTCAGACTGATCCTTCTCTGAGTCGCGTCTTGATTCATCGTAGCTGCTTGTTCCAGTAGACATGGTGCAGAGTCCAGACTAAAGACTCTGGTCCTGGAGAGGAATCAGAGGATATCATAGTATATCACGTGCCACATTGCCCACTCTCTAATATCTATTGTCACTCTAAGTCTCTAACAGTGTTACACCTTACTATTGGATAGGAAATACAGGCTTCGGAAAGGTTGTGGCCAAAAGGATGTACGCCCCGCTGTCGTCGACAACATTCCAGAGGAAGCAGTCCTGGTTTTTCTCGTGCATTCAACATCCCGTTCAACGTCACCGTCATTTGCAAGGAATACGAGTTACTCCGTGAATTGTTGGAAAAAGAGAAGTGAACCTTCATAGTAGCAGGTTAATCTTCGTCGATCTTCAGAACATTCCATTCCCACCTAGGCAAAACCGTTTTTTCTTCTCTACTTTCATCTCTATCACCTTCAGCTTTGGGCAGATTTGCGAAGACAGTTATTACAGCTCCACCATGTGCGTATGTTCTCTATTGACCTCTTGCAGTTCATTCATGACTTCCTACCTAACTGGCAAGTGAATGGGTGGAAGACAAATGATGCCGTCTCCATCATACGAAAGTAGGGCCCGTGTACTCGCTGAAGGTTTTATCAGGAAGATACCAAGTGGCCAAGGTTCTCCTGTGTTTTTTATTACCCCCGTCAGTTCAAAGGACGACTCCGATTACGGTGATTCAGAGTTTACCACCCCACTACCCACGGGGTCTTCAGCATGCCCACATCGAGGATTCCCGCTGGCTGGTTGCACGAGAAAAATATGCACCTCCGAATGCGCATTAGCATCAAGGTGCTGCGTACAACAGGCCTTCGTCATCCTAGTAACTCCCGTCTAAGTATTGTAATTTCTGAAATGTCCTGGACTCGGAGTTGACGGTGCAACTAGAACAACATCTACCAGGCCACGATTACTGACGCCGACGATGGGCCACTCGAGTCGAGAAAGGTCTGGAAAACCATTGATGCACTGTGACAGAGCAAATCTGAAATTGTCGCCAACTCAGTATCTTAGTGTTGGCGTAAAGTGCTTTTCTTTTGATACAGTCTTAATTAACTTCGAATACCCCTGATAATCATGAAACATTTCGTCCAAAGTCAATGTTAAAACGTTAACTGCCTTCCTCGACGATAATAATGGAGACACAATCATGCAAACAATTCATTGGTCAAACGGCTATCAATCAAGGTAGCAGGCTTTGCCGTTAATCGTTAGGCAGGTTTCGCTATATCTATACGGATAACAGTCAAGAAAGAATCCTTCTAAGTAATATGCCTTTTGCGGGGAAGGGGGTATGATGGCCATCCTTAACTACGGTCCAAACAATAGCACAGAAAGATTGAAGCGAGCAAAACAAAAGGCAAGTCTAAGGAGAGGCCATGACCAGAAAAGAGATTAATAGGAAACACCGGAAAGTCAAGCACTCGTCATTTGCAGCATATCTTCTGTCGTCAAGAGTTGGCCATATCCCATCTGAAACAACACAAGTTAACAATCAAGTCACCGTCAAGTCATTTCCAACAACCTGCAGGAAAAAGTGGGGCCAGAGTCCTTCAACGAGTTTACGTCTTGAACCCTCGAATTGTCCTCTGAAGGGGTGGAGTGGTTAGATTCTCGAGTAACAATGAGATCCTGATAAAACCCCGAAGCAGATACGGTGGCAATACCCTTTGTAAAGATAACACCCTGTGGCGCATGGGGGTTCACATGACGATCGTTGGCACACGGATGGTGCACAGCGTAGTCAGACGAGCGGGGAAGAGGATCGGTCATTCTGCGTTCCATAGGACGTAGGTGAGATGTCATATTTTGACCACTATGCTGGAGGGCCCAAGGACTAAGCCTAACGTAACGGGCTTCAATCCTGAAGTTGCCATAGAGTTGACCGCTAAGGGACTCCTTCGCTTCCCGAGCAGACGAGGTCGAGGAGTACTGGACAATGACAGATAAACAGCCAAGAGGAGAAACATGAACTATTTCAAGTTTGTCGATATGACCAAATGGGAAGACCAGTGGGTGGAGATCTTGGGCCTGAGAGAACAAAACAGTGGGTAGGTTTCTCACGAGTAAACACGTCGTTGGCACAGAACAAGTGATGAGCAAGGCTGAATCATCTTCTCCACGGGATTGAGACAGGTCCTGGCAAGAGCTACTTTTCTCCTGAAGTCGAGGCGAAGGACTCGGGATATAAGTCCGAGCATCCAGAACCATAGAACGGTCACCGCCGTCCAAAAAACCTGGAATGGGCATTTTAATTCGTGGGAAAAGAAGATAATGAACCCAACCACCTTGAGAACGCTGAACCACAGCCCATGAAACATCGATCGTATGTCCTCTGCCAACCGCAATCAAGAGTCAAGGTACTCGACTGCACAATAACTATAAGACTCACTTTATTTGCGTCCTCGTCAGAGCTGAAATGGCACTCTTTGCTTCTTCATGAGTCGACATTACTATAAATCCTCGACGTCTTGAGGAGTTGTCAACGGTAGCAAGAATGACACAATGCGACACGGTGCCATAAGGGGCAAAACAGGTAGCGAATTCGCTCCTGCGGAGAGCAGGTTATACACGGCGGAAATAGAGAGAGATATTCTTACTTAGTAAGGGCGAATGGCAAACCAAGAACATAAAGGTTTCGACGATCGTCCACTTTGTTGGTACGGTTTCCTCCCAAATGGGTCATCGAGGTGGTAACTCTCCTGTTGGAACGGTTAGCATCCTGGATCTTAATCGAATTCGTCGCCGATACATAATGCACATGTGTAATAGTGCATCTATGCGTCCTCTCCAAATGTAGCGCATATAGGACGATTATGAACTCACAGTGGAACACCGCTGACAGTATAGCCATTCATACACAAAGCCTTTCTGTGAATGATCAGGGTAATTCATGCATATAATTTTAAAAGAATTACGTAGCGGCGTCGTGATCAAAGAAGGTTAATTCCAGTCGAGGATTGGCATCCATGACGTCCCGAAAACTCTGAACCTCACCTGGAAACGTTGAAAGACATACCATCAGTAACATATAGCAGGTAAATAGGTAACACACCGATGAGAGAATGAAAAAGAGAAACGATATCCAATTTGTGCACTGCAAAAATTAATAATAAGAAACATGCGAACAGGGTAATCCACATTAACGCTCGCCTTGGCTGGGTAGATTTTCGACGGCTACCGAATTGGTCGGGCGATTATAGTTAAAAGTAGGGGCTATGTCGCATTCGTGTGGACTCGGCGTGTTCATTGGACTATCCAAACGAGGCCCGCAGGTAGATCTGTACTTCCATGTCTGCATCGCAATCTAGTTCACGGTTTGTACGCTCTTCGCGAGATAGGATAAATTTTGCTCTCACAGTAATGGCTAGCTCCAAAGTCGAGCTCACAGCCCAGCGGGTTCGAAACTGACAAGGTTAAGAAATGAAACGAAAAGATTTTTAATTTTATAACCGCGAATATTCGCACGGTCGTGAATGAGCGGGTCATGTGATCGCGTCCTTGTCAATGTCATTGTCATGAATCCAATGCCCAGAAACCTGTCTTTGTTATCCCTCAACATCCCAAAGGATGTTTTGTCAGCCCTGATGCGAAAAGGTTACGAATCCGTCCAGGATTTAACCTCAACGAACCCAGATGCGCTTTCCAAAGGTCTTGTCCTCCTTTCACAAAGTTCAAACTGCCTCACTTTCATATTCTCAACAGCATCTAGATCTCGAAATCACTTTGCAACAAGCGGAAGATATCATTAACCGTTGTCAAAACACGCACATTCCGACAAGCTCGATTCCTATGACTCAATCGGCATCAAACATGATGGAGCAGTGTGAGCATATAAAAACGGGATGCACCGGCCTCGACTTTGTCTTGGATGGTGGATTGAAAAGGGGTCGCATTCTTGAAATATCCGGCCCACCAGGTAGCCCCAAAGAGAAACTATTGATTGAAATTGTGTCCCTATTCGCGAAGGCGAAGGAAGGCGTTTTGTTCGTCGGTAATTACTCAATTACAATTTGTCAATGCGTATTTTTACCATGTTCGAATAGATTGCGAGAATATGACAAGTCCTGCTACTCTCAGTCGGTCTTTACAAGGTAAGTTTCTCAAGAACTCTCAGGCCGTGTCTCAAGAGACAGCACCCAGATGTGAATTCCAAAGTCGGTTACTTCGGAATTCAATCCCTCCCCCAATTTTTCTTATTTCTTCATCAATTGCCGGAAATTTTGAAGTGCTGGAAGGTAACCCCATCGCGAAATACCCCCATGACCTTACTAAAGTTGTTCTCAGTCATCACTCTTGGTCATTAACTCGATCTCCTTTCTCTTTCAATCCCCAGACATCATCTCTTTCCGAAGAGGTGCCTATCTTGATTTTATGAAATCAAGTTTTGCGAGACTCTGCGCATCAGGTTCTCTGACGGTAAGCCCTCTGTCTGTCGTCATCGAATCTCACAGAACACTTCTTGCAGATCATTACTTCCTCTCAGTTGTCAACAAAGATGGTCAACGCAGATGGCTCTAGGGGAAGTTTCGATTCCGGAGGGCGGGGTATTGTGTTACCTCAACTAGGTAGATTGATTTCTTTCCGCCAGTTGACTTATTTTCATCGCAGAGGTGCAGGACCATCTTATCTTCCAACCACCAAGTCTCACAGGGTTCTGCTTTGGCCAAATGATCCTATGTCTGGGTGTGTTTCTCCTCTTCTTGCTGTGGTCACAAGACAATGCTAGACAATGCGCATCTCAAGGGTCATCAAACTTCTATCCGCCCCGAAATATCCTCCGGGTAAAGTGCCGCAGATCGTTGGCGAATATTCAATTGTGAGTTCCTGGCTCATATTACATTCTCCTGAATTTTGCGTTATCTGCACAGGTACGGGGTAACATCGTTTAGGTACCGAGTGTAATTGAGTTAAAGATGAAAATTCATTGGTGGTTTACGCGGCCAAAAATTAAAGCACTTCCTAATTGTTGCGAGGTAAGTATCCGCAGAAAGGCATTGAAACGGACTCGTCATGAGCCGGTG
>Ga0307517_10002010_pt1 | contig 33102 bp, 34 predicted proteins | sample 23_EM_MG_FD_194515 | JGI IMG/M metagenome (GOLD analysis project Ga0307517, IMG submission 194515) | Populus trichocarpa ectomycorrhiza microbial communities from riparian zone in the Pacific Northwest, United States - 23_EM | ecosystem: Host-associated > Plants > Roots > Unclassified | place... | reverse complement strand
TTCTGCAACCATCACGTTAGATGTCCGAGTCCGAGTCCGCGCAGTTGGTCAAGATATCTGAGGTCTCATCTAACCATGTCAACAAAAAGCTGAGGCTCTATGGAAGGTAACTCCTGTTCTTCTGTGCGGCCGCGTTCTATTTACCGCAGTTGCAAGGGTGTACTTTTATGATGTAAACACGTCCCTCATCGTGTTATGTGACCCAACTGCGTCTCACAGAAAAGGCGTCTGGGTAGACGTGACCCTGTGCTTAAGCCCCAAATACTCTGCCCCATGGAAGAGGGAACCAATGCACGTAGTCACCGTCGTTGGGTATTTGGAAGCGTGTGAGGTGCGCCTGTTTCATCCGGGTCGTTCAGTTATAACGGGAACTAGATCAGCCCCCACTTCCCGAACTTGACCAAGACGGCGCACTTCTGGCGCCTCTCGAGGTAGACTGTCGGTGGATATTGCAAGCTATCGTCGTCGAGGGTTGTGACGATCTTGACGTTGGGGTTCTGGATGATGTTCATCAAAGAATGGCCAATCGCGGTCCGTACCCAACGTTGGATAGGCCCCCTCTCAAATGACCACCCTTTTTGGAGATTGCGTGCTCGATTTATGGCGTATCGTACGTGGTGGGATAGTCATTTGGACGACACTGTCCTTGCGTAGCACCCGCAATGGGATGGGGTTCGGAACATTCGATAGTCAGCACCGCGTGTGTTCACGCGGCCGTAAATTCCCTGGACGAGTGTCCAAACTGTCCGGACTACGGAGGGATAGCCCGGGTTCCATGTAGTGGTACATTTGTTGGGGCATCAGTGCGAACCAACACCCCCTGAGCAAAGGTGATCGATCTCGGACTAGATTCCTGGCCATTTCCCCCATTTCCTGGAACAAACCATGGATCAAGCCCAACCGGGTAGCGCTTCGACAAAGACGGAAGGTTTTGGTGACGACGCTCAGAGAGACAATGACGACCTCCTCGAAGAGATAGCCGAGTTGAAGGCTGAACTTGAGGAGAGACCGACTCGGGAGGAGGTGCGTATCGTCACTTCGGATTCTTGACCCTCTCTTACTGCGTGTTAGGTCGATGAACTCGAAGAGAAGATACAAAAACACAAGCACCGTAAACGGGAATGGGTACTCTCTTCCTCGCTTTCCGTCACTACACATCCCTTAGGCCTAACTGTGAACATCACACAGCGAGAGAATGTAAACTATCTTAGCACGAAACTTTACGAAGCAGAGTCTGCGAGGGACGAAGAAGAAGGTCTTAAAGAGGAGCTGCAGTGGGTTCGTCCCACCTCTCGGGTTCCTCGGACGGCCAACTCATAGCTACACAGAAAATCGAGGAACTTCGCAAGGACCTTGGGAAGAAAATCCTAGAGAAGGAAGAGGCTCTTGCACAACTCCAGTCCCTGCGGCCCGTACGTACACACAATATTGCTTGTTCGCGGTGGTGTAACATTCACCAGGATAGTTTCGACACCCACGAGTTCCTCCGTGGTGGGCTGGGTGAGGTACCCCCCAAGCCTAACCCCGTAAGTATGGTTCACCAAGAACGACGTCGGTTTGTTGAGGTGAGTTGACGCCGACATATGCCGTCAATATAATAATCAATCTGACCCCTCATATTACCAGTCCACTAAACAACGATGGTGCGTGTTACATTATTCGGGTCGTGGCCTCCCCCTGACCCCGCAAAGGGATAAACACATCTTCCCCGTCGACAAGGCTGGTGCGATAAAATGGGCAGATAAAGGCGGGAGATTCGTTGTCTGCCTACCCACGGTGGTATACAACGGGAAAACCCAGCTCACGGAGCCGTTCCGTGGGGATCTCATCACAAGCACCCTGTATGAAGTCATTGGGGCAGACAAGGACAATGTTTATTATGGAACTTACCGGTGCATTAAGAAAGTCACGATTGACTGGGTTATGTTATCATCCTTCGGTCGAGAGGTGAGCGCCAGACCCCAGCCGTGTACGAAATTCACCTAACGAGATGACAAGTTTGTGGCGTCCTTCTTGGACCGAATCGTGGTCCAGAAAGAGTTCGCCGCCCCAGCCATCGTCTCACTCGTTCGACACATGTATGAGACTGGCTCCTTGAAGGTAGAATGCTTGGCATTCCAGTACGAAGGACCCACCGATGTGTCCGTCGCGAGATTGCGGTAGGGATAATTATTCAGATGACACTGAAGGCCCCATATACGCCAAGGAAGACGTGTTAAATAGTCAACCTCATTCGTGGTTCCGTACTTGTAAATTTATTTTCGCGTAGCCACCATAACAGCACATTCGTTGGGAACACCGATGAAGCGCCCGGGGCGATCGATATCACTATAAGCTCACCCTGCGCTATTCTCCGTCTTCGCCATGGATCAGAATCAAGAACAACTCGACCCAGAGGTTGCACAAGAAGTTATCTCATTGCTTAACAAGAAGATTACGAACCTGAGAAACGAGAACTCTCAACTCCAGGTACGGCAAAGGCGGATGCTCCGGAACCATCCTCATCGAAGCGATCTAAATCCACCAGACTCAACTGTTTAACGCCCCCGTGAAGACGGAAGATGGAGCCCACGAAGTTTCGGGCGATAATGACGCTACCCAACTTCTCATCAGGGAGATAGAACATTTGAGATTCGAGCTCGAGCGGAGACCGGATCCGGAGGAGGTGTGTTTCGTTATTACACGTTGTTCGCCTCCATGAACACGCATTAGGTTGCCATGCTGGAGGAAAAGCTTAAGAAAAACAAGCAACGTAGACAGGAATCGGTGCAGCCTACCTCTCCGTCGTTGTTTGTTGCCCCGCCGTTAATCCCGTGCAGGAACAAAACCTACGATCACAGGTGGATCATCTGCATGCGGAACTGGAGGAAACGGAGTCTGCGATGCAAAGGGATCGCGCCGTCAAAAAGGCGTTGGAGAAGGTTTTCCTCACCCCCCACTCCCCACTGGGTTGCGGCGGTCAACTAATTCTCACACAGGAGATCAAGACCCTCTGCAACGATCTCAATCAGAGGACCCGGGAGAAAGAAGAAGCTCTTGCGCGACTTGAATCCCAACGGTTGGTTCGTGTGTGCGGCATCATTTCTCTGTGGTGGAATAACGTTTGGCATGTCAGGACAACTTCGATGTTCGCCGGTTTCTCCGTGGCGAGTTAGAAGAGTTACCCCCCATGCCCAACCCCGTAGTCGTGACTGTGGAAGGGAAACCTCGGTTTAAAGGTGTAGGTCATATCAGTTTTTTGCGCCATCACTCGGTCTTATGCTCCACCAAAGGTGATCATGAAGAAGAGAACGTACGTTTTCCTTCGTCAGAGCCTATCCTTTGGCCGCCTGCTGATATAATAAAGTCCCAATTTTATTCTCTCTGTGAACGGTGCTAACACGATAAAATGGGCGAATAAAGGCGGAGGATGCGTGGTACCCTTTCCCTCAGTCATGTACAACGGAAAGAAACACCTTGCAGAAAAATCTTGCTGGGAACCTTCCAAGGACCGTTCATATGAGCTCTTTGGGATCGACGGCCATTGCGTTTATTACGGCACCTATCGGTGCACTAAGGTGGCAACCATGGACTGGGGCGATTTAAAGTCTTTTGGTCAGGAGGTGAGTGCACAGTTTTGTTGGTGCAAAATTCGCCCGCCTGAAAAGATGATGAGTTCGTGGACGCCTTTTTGGAGACCACCGCATTCCAGGATGGTCACGCGGCCCCGGTTATTAAATCACTCGTCAATAACATGTACAGGAGCGGCATCTTGAAGGCTTGTTGTGCGGTATTACGGTGCGAAGGCTTCGATGATGCGATTGTGAAGGAGGTGCAATCTGCGGATGGGCTTCCAGAGATTAGGAACATGCTTATGCGCAACAGTGAGCGGTCTACGTCTTCTACGCACCAGTACACTCATCAGCACACACAAGGTGGTAAACGGCCTAACGACGACCATCAAAGTGGGGAAGGGTCACAACGCACAAACAAGAGGCCGAGGCTAAGCAACAAGGGGAAAACTCGAGCATTACACTCAGTCAGGAAGTAAATGAGACTAGTTCAATTGTAACGCAATCCTTATATATCCTTACCACCCTCTTTCGCCCCTCACCTCAACCTCCAAACACTTGATCAAGTTTTGTTCACTTTCCGATGTCTTGTGCCCCTCCACTCGTTCGATCCGGTCCAGATGTGATTCCACAGCGACTCTTGCGACACTCGTGAATAGCTCTTCCAAGATCCACGTAAGTCGCGGTCCAGTGAGTTCAATGGCAGGCTCAGAGTTTATCTCGAGCAAATAAGGTTGGAGTTTTGAATTCTCGCACGTTACCAAGAAGTCGACGCCGAAAAGCTCGAACGCGTTCGGGAGGGGCTGGAGTACCAATCGTTTAGCGGCGGGGGATCACAAGCAACTAACAGTGATACCTGGAAGTGAACCGGATTCTCCAAGGCGGCCTTAAAGGTTTCTGAAAGAACCTCGCCCATCTGATCGATGAGATTCTTCACATCCCCTTCTGTCAACGTGCGATCCCATCCCGGGGAAAGGATCTGACATCCAACCAGCTCGTCGAGCAGTCGTACACCAGCCTCGCCCCGGTCCGTCTGCAACGACGTATTGGTTAGATGAGGTGTTAGCGACGGAGCCAAGTCGCCAGCTTCTGGCAAGGCGAAGGGCACGGAGGAGAAGAGAGCCAATATGCGGGTATAAAGATAGACTTTGAGAGCACCGGAAGCAACGCAATACACCCGAAGATGGAACTTGATATCCGAGTCATTAGACGGCAGATGGCATCAGGCGTACATTTAGTTACCTTGTGCCCTTGGGGAGTGGCGACGGCCTTTCCGGTACTTTGTTCGGGGTCCAAGAGCAGAGGGTTCGCAAGGTATTCCTAGTTCGTGTGAGAATAGGCCTGGTCGCCGAGGTTTTACAGACGTACCTGGACGACAAAATGACGGAGTTGAGATGCAAAGACGGCGGTATCGTCCTCGTCTTCGGCATCTTCGCTCTCCTCGAACTCTTCAAAGATCGACTGAAGTCCATCCTTTGAGTCAAATAACCGGATGCCCATCCCTCGGTCCGCCATTCCCGGTTTCAAGATAAACCAACGAGGGTCAGAACCGCCAGCCTCTTCCAAGAGCTCGGCGAGATCGAATAACTCGTCCGTCCACATCTCGTCGAGTTCATCCGCAAATGTGAGTTCGATTTCCCAAGTACGTGGAGCCGCATGCACGAGGGAAGAATCGGGGCGCTTGGTGACATAAGAATGAATTGTCCGGGAGAGGAAGTGTTTCCGGATCAAACCCTTTCTGAAGGTATAAGAAGACGAGAGAACGGTGTCCCGAGCTTGAGCCGTCAGCTCGTGATCTATAGAGTCGTATGTGGCCCACTGCACGAGCTTTTCCGTTGGTGCATTGGAGGCGAGACCTTTCGGGAGGACGGATTCGACCTTGATCGGGTGAGGGAGAGATTTTAGTGCCCCTTCGACCAAGGATTTGGTCAGTGGAGCGGTCGGCCAGTCCACGAACGCCGTGACAGTTTCTGTCATCTGCTCATAGTGAAGGTAAGGTCCATGTAAGAAAGGACTCCACTTTTTCCTACTCACAACTCGTTGGGATATGATCTGGTAAGTAACTGGTGTTTTGATCCGAGAAATTAAAAATCGCGACCGGAAATCCCGCCCTCTGCCGCAGCTCTACGTTTGACCGAATCCAACCGCGCTCGTTCGCCACAGTTCCGCTTCCGTCTAGTGACCTCGCAGTGACGTTGGATGAGCATAATCATGACCTTAGATTGGTTCATCCTCTAACGATATACTCCGAATGTTCTCTATGGGAGACGGAACCTCTATGACCGGAAGGCCGAGCGCCGGATGTTTCCATCATTGGCTCGCCCCCCCTTCTCATTATATCTGTAACATCCAATCGTTAGGTCCCTACACCATTCAATCCCTCTTTCTCTTCCCCCTGCCTAGTCGTATCCCTGGCCCTCCCGCCGCTCACTTCCGAACTTAACCTATTTCGGGACGCGAGTGCTCGTGCTTAGGTTGTTGCAATCAGGTCAACACCGCTCTCGTTGTGTAACTTGAGTACCTCTCCCCCTCGCCGTTGAACGAGCTCGATTCGGATCCCATAAACGAGCCGATTGAGATCGATCCTTAGTATCCAATTCCAGTCAAACTCGCCGATTCGTCGTGAGCATCCGGTAAGATGACGTGGCGGAGGACAAGTAATGATAACCCCCGACGTGTTAACTCAAGGATACAGCGTGTACGGAGGAATGATGTATAACGTGGCAGAAGGGGATGGCTTGGTATGTACGCGAGTAGCGAAATCTAACACAATAAAGACAATCGAATCGAGTCGCCAGGCTCTCGAGTTATCAGTTCCTACTATACCCCGCACGCTGGGATCCATGAGGTGTTCCCAAAGAGCCAGGTAAATCTGAACCGGTAGCATTCAAGGCATCAACCACGATGACGGGATACACTGGAGGGGGGATCCAAGTAAGAGAGGCGGAGGAAAGGTAGTCAAGCAACTGTTGGGCGGTTGGTCGGGTCGAACTCGACTCGCTCCAACACAACTGTACTAATTCCCAAAGCGTGTCGGAGAACCCCATAGATTCGGCATCAACAGGTTTCTCCGGACGCTCGCCTCTCAGCACGGCAAGTGCGGCTGGCAGGGGGAACATATGACGGAATGGTTGGAGGCCAGTCAGAACCTGGGATGGGTGAATGGGTGACCACCATGACAAGTGCACTGAACCGACCTCGTATATTACCATCCCAAGGGCATAACAGTCGGATCCGCGAGTTGGGCAGCCGCTGGAGCCGAAGGCCGGTGGATTCAGGAGCTCCGGGCTCATCCAACAGGGCGTACCCCCGGAGGAAACGGCAGATCTAGATAAGACAGCCGTGCTCAGGTCGACCATCGTCATGAAGCCAAAATCCATAACCTGAGCGGTGCCCGTGTTGTCGACAAGGATGTTCTCCTGCATCGCTTGTCAGTGAGACAAAAGGCGCGTCAACATTGGACTTACCCCTTTGAGATCGCCATGAACGATCCCGAACTCATGAAGGTAGGCCACACCAGACATGACCTCAGAGAGCTGAAGGTTATTAACGATGAGAATAAAACCAGAGGGAAACAGCGAGCGGGCTCACCAATCGAAGACGGTTTGCCTCTGGGTGGGATCTTGTAAATTCGACGACATTCCCGTTGGACATCCAGTCAGTGAAGATGAGGAAACAACGCGGGTCTGTGGACACATATACCCCCAACAAGGGCAAGATATTCGGATGGGACAAATGTTTCCAACTGATGATCTCTCGACATAACCACTGTGCGAAAGCTAAGCAATGATATAGATAATGCATAAATTTGATGGAGGGTACCTTGAAAATGTTCTCGTAATCCCCCTTGTACACCTTGAGGCGTTTAACGGCCACAGAACGTCCTAGGTATTCTCCATTGCTCACGTTTGCAAACCCACTGTGGTAATGGATCTCTCCCACACGTATGAACTCCTGCCGAAGGATGTACGAGGCGGGTATGATACTGTGGGCTTTGCAGATCTTGGAGAGGAGTCGCAAACACCGCCGCCGGTCTTTTTCATCAAGAGGCGCGCACGCAAGAACCTATGTTTAGCGCCGTTAGCTATCAAGGCATGACGCTAAACTCTAATCCACTTACTCGGTCGAGAAAATCGACAAACATTTGAGCTTCGTTTCCCCGGAGTCTCCTGACAACGTCTATGTTGGATCGACAGCTCAAGAGTGACCGAACTTCTGTGAGGCATTCGCTCGAGGTGACCTCCATGGCGCAGATGCTGACCCAGAACTGGGTGTCTAGTGATTCGGTGAGCTGGCAGTCTAGCCATTGAGGGCGGAGGGAAAGTGTACTGGGAGGATCTGTTTGAGAAGGCATGGTCGCTATACTGGGGTGCTGTCATCTCAGAGGGATTGGAGGTAAAGGTTTATATATCCAGTTCGCTGCTGTGGAAGCTAACGCTCGACCTCGGTCCCGATGTTATCCGCGTCTTGTCGTTCTGTCCATTTGATCAACGAACGTTGATGTATTGATGGGCGAGGGGCGTCAACCAATCATAAGTAGCGGCCCGCGCGCCATTGAGGGCCTCGTGCTCGGAAGAACCCACGGCGGACTCATCGGACCAGGACCCCCGATAGTGGGTCATAAGACATAAGGTCTGATTCGGGATCTCCGTTTTTTTTGGAGTTTTGGTCCGGACACCCCGGCTGCTCGTCTGGTCCGGGTTGGGCACCGACCTAGGTTCGAGCAAAAGTTTGGTCCGGAATGGTATCACAGATGGTCAAAATCTCAAAAAAATCCCGAAAATATCGATTTTTTTGTCCCGACGGCCGCCTAAGCATCTCTACCTCAATGTCTGCGATCGAGTTCATCTCTCGATTACATCCATAATGACCAACAGTTCTCGGCCCAAAACTTATGTAAATAATTGGGAAGATTTGTAGCCCTACAACAACCAAACCATCGACTTCGTCGGCATCAACCCCAGTCGACGGACAGGACCAATATACTATGCGATAGCGAGCAGTTAGTTGGCGAGCTCCATTTCCTGGGCTCGCGAGTTAGAATCTGCGGCCTCGGTAGAGTGAGCGTGAAGATCTTTGGTCAAGAATAAGGGGTGCCGGTGAGCAGTGAGGGAACCGTCATTGGGGGCGTGCCGCCGCTGACCGGAAGTTGGGAACTTTCAGGGAGCTTTCCCTTTCGCGCCGGTCAAGGCACGGTTCAGGCCTGATGCAGATGCATTGATGGGCGGGGCATCAACCAATTTTCTGCTGGGCCTCACTAGATCGCCGTCGTCTCTCACTGGATGTCGGTTTACCGCTTGCTGTGCTGTGCTTTGATCCTTATCTCGTCGGCCCTGGCCCCAACCGCAGTCGCTTCGCCTCGTCCTTACGGCTCCTTCTTGACAAGCCCTCTAGTCGATTTCGATTAGCTCCCGTCCCTCTTTGTCCTTCAATTTCGCCATGATCAAATTTTCCACTTGACGTGGGAAATCTTTCTCGCACGAAATTGTGATCTATCGACTCGCCTTCCTTCCAGCCCAGTGCCTGGGATAGCCCCGCATCCAAGTTAAGGACCACCCTCTTTCGGAAGCTTAAGGGGACTACACCCCAATTCGAAGTTTGACGGGGGGTTCTACTGGATAACGCAGATCTAGCCATAAACCGCCCTTCCAGAAAGCTCGCTGAACGGCGGTCTGGTCTCCTCAAGATCATCCAGAAGATTGGCACCCATGCCTATCGATTGGAGCTCCCTCCCCAATGGAAGAACGTCTGGCCCACCTTCCACCGTGCTTGGACCCGCCCGCCGGACCTCACAAGGCTGCCTCATGGTACAGTTTTCAATTCGCGATTCGCGATCAAGAGAACAAGTCAGGGTTAATGTAACGTGGTAACTGGTTGGAAACGATCCTGTTTCCGCTCCTGTCTTCCTGAGAGTCCAAAGGCAGCGCTGGTGCGTCTGGGGATCAAGGGACCCGTTGCATAATATCTGTTAGGCTTAGGTCAAAGTGGTATTCGCAAAGATAATAGTTGGATACCTTATATGGGTTGTCAATGAATTGTTGTGGGGTGGGCTAGCCGAGAAGCGTTGGCAGATAATCGGGAGAGTCGAACATTTCGTTCATAGTGCACAAGGTGCGAAGGATGCCCAAAGTATAGGTTTCCTTTGGCGGTGAGGGAAATTCTCTCCTCCGTAGTGAGCGATATTTCTTTCTTTGGGTTGAGTTAGGGGTGTGCAAGTGTAGTATGTGACTGTGCCGGCTTCCTGTTTTCTCTGTAAACCATCCTCTCCACCGGGGACGACCAGCCACCAGCTGTCGTAAATACGTAGCGATCGGGATTACAGTTGCTGAAGCGCTGAGCGCTGACCATCCGCCCTCACCAACTGCGTCTTCATTCTCGGCCAGGTCTCCATCCTCCTCCTCGTTTATTTTATCATCAAATACCTCTTCTTCGACTCAAAGTCGGCGGAACTTCTCGAGGAATCTTCCGAAGAGGGCACCCCTCTTCAGGCCAACTTTCTCCGCCGAGAAGTTTATTGGGACCACTCCCCTTCAAACGGTGACAAAGAAAAAAAGCAGGACAGGGAATGTGATGGAGATTCTGTGGAGTCCGCAGAGTGGTTGAACGCTCTGTTGAAGGAGGTGAGCAGTCGCGTGCCTCGGGAACGGGTCTCAGTTGACTCATGGGGCTTGTGTTGAATCTGAAAAGATAGTGGATGAACGTAACACCGACGCAAGTTGCGTGCCTCGGAACGAGGGTTAGATGAGGGAAAGGTCGCTCTCAGACGGGTGAAGGGCCTGGTAAATCAGGTCCGGCCACAGTCACTACTGGTGCGTAACCGCCATAACTGTCGCAGTTCACTCTCTCAAATCGCAAATACTGTCTAGGACCCGTCCGCGTTCATCCGATAGGCTTGGGTACATCCGCCCGCAATTTTCGAACACAAAGATCACAGAGACGATTGGGGGAATTGTGTCTGTCTCGATTTTCTCGACCTGCAAAACGCATGTCTGGCGTTCGTTCAGCCGTAAGTGGAACTCGACCTGAGCCACACGGACGCGGCGTTCATTTCACTGTCTACTACGGCGCTATCCAATTACCCGTTTCCGGGCTTTGCCAAGCTGCCGCTCTCGCGCATAATCTCTCTAGAATTGTTCTCATGCAAGGTGGGTGGTGTCCCACTTCCCTGGTCCCTCCGAGCCGACTCACAATATTTCCGGATTGCCTTCACACCCCTAGGACCCGCGACCAGCACAAAACAAATCCGAAACGTCAGAAGAGTTTCCAGCACTGACCATCAGCATACCCCCCTCGTCCATCTCACTGCAGCATCTCAAGACGACCTTCATCATAGGTTCTCGAGCCAACCAGCCGATGTGCCGAAGCTATTGAAGTCCAGGGAAGGCCGTAGTGGTTACAGCCCCCCGTTGCCGTCCGATCCCCCCCCCCCCCGGACAAAGATCGAGAAACTCATCTCTGAGAAAGTAACATGGAAGGTTGCCTTACCAGGAATGGGCAAACCGCGTGCCGTGATCGTAACCGTGACCTTGGCTGGTTCGCCCTGGTTCGCCCTCCAATGATATACCCCGAATGCCCTTGCGGGTCGTCCAGAAAATTCTGCGGGAAACGGACGCCCTACAAACGGGTGGGTGGTGAACGTTGTCCATCATCGGCTCAATCCCCCTTTCTCATTATATCTGCCGCGCCCGCTTTCCCTCCCTACGATTGCTTTGTCGGTGGAATGAATACGAAGAAGCTCTTGGGAACTTTCAAGATGACGGTATATTGCAGGGCCTGTCCCGAGCACTGGCGTGGAATCGGATCGATGCAACGGGGCCAACCGTCACCACTATCTACTCTGGCCCGGCACCAACATGGACGACATACGGGATTTGTTCTCTGGACTGAAGAGGGGAACAAAGGTACCGACTAATGGGGAGCGAACGCGAACCAGGCGAGACAGGGACCAATGCCGATGAGGAGACTTAACCCAGCGAATTCTGGGGATCCTTCCGGTCTCCTGCTGCGGATGGGAACAGGTTAGGCTGGAGTACTACTGTGCGTACGCCGTGGCCAAACTACTCCGCGGGGTAAGAGTCTACGGATGCCTTCCCTCTGCTCAAGTCTGTTGTCGAGGGTCTCTGCCCCATCCTAGAAAACTGTGAGGTACGACGTTCTTCTCGCATCCACTGTACGTCGTGTTTACCGGTGCGTCAGAGAACGAGGGCAGATAACCAAGCTGTAGAATGGTTGGCACCTCGTCGGAACGCTCGCGAGCGCAATTCGATCCAATGTCCAACCAAGGCACCGAGTTACGCACCGACGGAGACATCCATCTGGGGACCGTTTCATCTTAGAAACCCTGAGGACTGCCATCACTATATCCTTCTCACTGAAGCATCTATCCCGTTACCCATCAGCTCGTACGATTGGTCTAACGCCCGGGTGGACTTTCGCCGCCGCTCGATATCTTCTCAGCCGCCCTTTGGCAGTTCCCTTCCCTTTCTCAATCATAGAATAAATTCTTATTCCACGTACTCGGTGTGAAACTGTCCGCGGGGCTGCGATCGTGTGTAAATATGTATACCAAACCGGATATTCGAGGACTGAAGTAAGGAATGCGCAGAGATCCCGCCCGCTCTTTCGATCGCACCCATCTCAAAATGAGCCAGCCGCCGATGTTTCATCGAATGGCTCTATTCGCACGAGGCGCGTCGTGATGCATGACGAATGAAGGGCGGTCGCCTATTTCCGTCAGGCCTTGGACCCTTCCTCATAGCCGGTACACCGCACCGCTTTATTATCGCTGCCTCAAGTCCCAACTATGCAAGCCAAATCTCAACAACCGAAGGGGAGGGATGGGGTCATCTCGTCGCTGAATATCGCCATCGAAGGTTTGAATCTCGCGAAGGAGGTCTCGAGTGTCGCGCCAGCAAAGGCCGTTTTTGGTTCCGCGAGTATCCTCCTCACGCTAGTCAAGGTATGTTTCGTCCTCTTCTGCGACGAGGTGGCCCAAACTCACACGTGGCCAGGACACCATGGTCAACAAACGGGACTACGTTGACCTCGGGCTAGCCTGCGCGGATGTATGCGGAGCCCTTGAGCGTGGCGTGAACGGAAAGCGACTAGACGAGCTCAGCAGATCCTTGTGCGAGGCGATTGGACAATTGACAGCGTGAGTGCAACCAACGATCCACGCCGTACGCGCTTTTCTCATCGTGCCCTTGAACTCAGAACCATGGCAGAAATCCAGCGGAGGATCGTTGAGAAAAGGGAACGGGGTCTATTCTCCCGGCTTGCGCATGCGAAGAATGACAAAGAGACCATTGCGGCCTGGAAGATGGACCTCATTAGGATCCTTCAAGTCTTCAACGTATGTTCAGCCGGTCTCGGTCGACTATCGCTGATCGCCTCCTTCCAGACCGAGTTGGCTCTGAATACCCACACCATAGTCTCCGACATCCGCCAGGACATGTTGAAAGGTTCTGAGGATACTGGCAGTAAATATGACGCGGTAAGCAGCATCATTACTCTACCAATCGCAGAATTGACAGTGACAATTGCTTAGGCCCAGACTAGGTCGGTGATCTCGAATATCGTGGGAATATATTTTCATGTTTCCATCTAGGGTACTTGGAGAATCACCTCCCTCGCCGCCCAGGATCTTCTTTGGACGTGACGAGTTGATCGAGAAGATCGTCGATCTGGCAGACAGCCTGACTCCGGTTGCTCTCATCGGTGCTGGCGGGATCGGCAAGACGTCCATCACTCTGAAGGTCCTCCATCACGATCGCATCAAGCAACGGTTTGGCGAGAACCGTCGGTTCATCCGATGCGACCAATTCCCAGCGGCGCCGGCCCACTTCCTCGCTCAGCTCTCCAAGGTGACCGGTGTGGGCATCGAAAGTCCCGAGAATTTGGCCCCCCTGTGTCCGTTCCTATCCTCAAGGGAGATCCTGATCGTTCTCGACAACGCGGAATCCATTCTCGACCCGCAAGGAGTGAACGCTGAAGAGATATACGCCATCGTGGAGGAGCTGAGTCGATTGGAGACCGTATGTCTCTGCATCACATCCCGGATCTCCACCATCCCTCCCGACTGCAAGACCCTCACTATCCCAACATTGTCGATCGAAGCTTCGCGCGACACATTCTATCGCATCTACGATTGTGACGAACGATCCGATTTGGTCAATGATATCCTGGAACGACTCGACTTCCATCCACTCTCGATCACTCTCCTCGCTACCGTCGCACATCATAACCAGTGGGACATGGACCGACTCATGAGGGAATGGGAGAGCCAACAGACGGCTGTGCTGCGGACAAAGCATAACAAGAGCCTCGCAGCCACGATTGAGCTTTCGCTTGCCTCGCCCACGTTCCAGGATCTTGGCCCCGATGCCCGAGAGTTACTCGAAGTCATTGCCTTCTTCCCTCAGGGTGTTTACGAGAAAAACACTGACTGGTTGCTTCCCACCATCTCGACAAGAGGAAACCTCTTCGATGGGTTCTGCATTCTTTCCCTCACGTACAGAAACAATGGGTTCATCACAATGCTCGCACCACTCCGGGACTATTTTTGCCCTAAAGATCCCAAACTGTCTCCACTCCTCTCCACAACCAAGGGACATTACTTTAGTCGATTGTCAGTTGACGTTGATCCCGCCATACCCGGGTTCGAGGAGGCACGATGGATTATGTCAGAGGATGTGAATGTTGAGCACTTGCTCGATGTCTTCACATCCATTGACACGGAGTCGGATGACGTCTGGAGTACCTGCGCCCACTTCATAGAGCATCTCTGTTGGCACAAACCGCGACTAGTCATGTTGGGACCAAAGATCGAGAGGCTCCGGGATGACCATCCATCCAAGCCACGATGCTTGGTCACGCTTGCACTGTTGTTCGATTTCCTTGGAAATATTACAGAGGGACAACAGCTCCTTACTCATGCTTTAGAGCTCCATCGAGAGCGGGCGGATGACCACGAGGTCGCTGAAACGTTGAGGTACCTATCCAATGCAAATCGGCAACTACACTTTTACAAAGAAGGGATACGACAGGCCGAAGAAGCGTTGGAAATTCGTGAACGGCTCGGTGATCCGGTGGCACAAGCGCGGTGCTTGAGCTACCTCGCTCAGTTATTGTATGACGATGGCCAGCTCGATGCTGCAGAGGGGGCCGCATCCCGCGCAATCAATCTAGTCCCAGAGGGAGGCGATCAATTTCCGGTCTGCGACTGTCACACTATTCTCGGCTATACATATCGTTCCAGGGGCAAGGCAGAGAAGGCTATTCACCATTTCGAGACGGCCCTCGGGATTGCATCCTCCTTCAACTGGGACACTCACTTGTTTTGGAACCACTACTCCCTGGCGGAGTTGTTTTTCGATGAAGGCAGGTTCGGCGACGCATACATTCACATCGAACGTGCCAAACCGCTTGCGGCCAACAACGCATACTACCTGGGTCGCGCAATAGAGCTGCAGGCTAATTTTTTATACCGACAGCGTAGGTTCGAGGAGGCAAGGTTCGAGGTTCTGCGCGCCGCCGACGTTTATGAGAAGGTCGGGGCTGCGGAAGATGTGGAAGATTGCAGAGGGCTCCTCCGGGAGATCGACGAGGGGACAAACAACGGTGAGCTCCTAGAAACGGCGCTGTTTCCTATGTGTATTAACTTTCCCCCTAAGCTCGGGAGACCGAATAGTGACGTCAGCGGTTTCATTGATTTCTTCAGTCGCACTTTCCTGCAAGCCGCCAGCACCTTGTCCCTTCAGCGTATCTGCCATAATGTCATTCAATACCAACGCTTCCTCCACCCCTCTTCATTGACCTCTACACGCTCGCGCCTTCTCATGTTCATTGTCCCGCTACCTGTCGTCGATGTGCGTCTGTCTCCCCGTCTCCCACACCATATTTGTTTCGCGTTCATGTATTCCATATACTACCCAGCGTGTTCAACTGTTTGGCTCGGCGATACCACTTCCTCCAGGCCACTCACCTTGACCACCATGGTGTAGATGAGGTGGAATCCTGATCCGGTGGCGCCAGGTCGATGAGTTGGTTGCTGTTCCACGGAAGTCCCTGCAACATTGCCGACGAATGATAATCACCCACTCGAACCGTTACTGCCTGAAGACCGCGCACCAATTCTTGATGCAACACCAGATATCGATTACCCCCCGCCGAGTTGTTGGGGATCCACCAACCACGTCAACCCCGTGCCTTCAACTGCGCTAACGCAACCGGTAAAACGAACTCGGATGCAGGGCGAGTTCTTTTAAAATTTTGGACCGTCGGCACGTTAGTAGAAATTTTCATTAGGCCATCCGAAGGGGTGTAGGATGCCAGGACCGTTGATGAGACGGTACGAACCCGAAGAATTCTGGTTATTAGTCGATCGCATGCAGCTTCTTTATGGTCCTCACTCCCTGCCTAACGCGTCGCTGAGCAGATGCGTCGCTCTCAGGTGGCACTGTTTCCACGAGGCACGCCACGATACGAAGGTGGTTCATCTCTGTGGGGTCCCAGACCCTCCCTCACCGCCTGTGCCGCACATTCAAGCTTATCAAGATAGATCGCCGGACCCTCGCGTCCGCCGCTGAAGGTGGCAGTCCTAAAATTTGTGGTGGTCACGTACGACCTTTCGGCCCATATTGGCCTCTCCCCGAAATCATAAAAGACCTGTTTCGCAGTGCTACTCAAGTCATCTTGGACAGATGGCCTCTTGCTTATCCAGAGACCTCCATGCCTGTTTCGGAGTGTGAGAGTGGTCGAAACAGACTTGGGGGTAATATCGAGGAAAGCGTTTCCGGCCGCGATCGCGAGTTGCATGGCACAAGTCTGGTCTCTGTCGTAACTGCACGGGATAAAATATGGAAAGTAGGTTCGCGAGTGTTATGCCATTATTGTGCCATAAATCAATACGGAAGTGGCAGAGCGACTTGCCTATCCCCCGGTATGGGCTCCTCAGCAGATTTGAGTTCTCCAATTATGAGCGGTTCGGCAGAGTCGACAGGACCCTGGCCACCTCCAGCGCTCTAGCATAGAAGTCGGGGGTACTGGAACTTTAGTTCCGGAAGCAAGGTAAAGCCGCGTAGGGCCTAATTTCCACCTCTTGCCGTTTACGTGTTAGAGGGTGCGTGGTGCAGATATTGCACGAAGTGACAAGTCCCGCGGGTATTTCCGAACAGTCGCAAGTACCTCGCCGATCGGACCTTCCCCTCCGAGGAGTTCCCGGTGATACCGTAAAAAAATCTGTGATGAGGGAGCAGATATGAAAATAATAATCGCTTCCTCATAGAGGTTGGAGATGAGTTTCAACTCCCCCCGTAGAGCACTGGAAGGTATCGTGACGTCCCCCGTGAAAAACCACTGTATCAATCATCTGTTGGAAGGAATTTTCGGTCGGAGGACAACTCTCTTGGAGAGAGACCGGGGTGCGTACATTAGCTTTGTTGGGTCCCACTTTTTCTGATAGGCGACCACCTGTTAACTAACCGTATATTCGCTTTGGTTCCTCCCTCTTTCTCCGCCCATCTCTACGACATGGGGTACCGTTGGGGTTCGGATTCTCGGCCCATCTGCTTCACCTGTCCATTACCGGCTTTCAAGCCCGTTCTCGTGATATTTGCAATGACATCCGTGGACTTCTCCGATCCTCTAAAATGAAGGAATCCGACGACGATGATCGTTAAGATTTTGCATCCTTCGCTTCCTCTTTCCCGTCTCGCCCTTTCGTCTTCGATCCCTCTCCAGGTGTTCTTCCGTCCCGTCTCATCCTCGGTCCACCGCCCACTTGAAGAGCAAACTGGTTCGAAGACAGGCACTCACGCGGTGCTTGAGTAGTTACAACCAAGTTCAACTTTGCGAGCAGCCAACCTATCTCAGATTGAGGACGTTCGTCATCGTAACCGACGCTCCGATACCAAGATCCTATCCCGCCCACAGCTTGGGGATCTTCTCCCCCGAACGCATCGGATGAATGAACTCGACTGGCATCCCACAAACGAGCCAAGTGGAATGTTGTCTATCCACGAGAAAACTCATCATTTGGTTGCAAGCACCCGTTGGGAACACACGTCGGAGGACGACTGACGATAACCCACGATAGACTTTCAGACCAAAAGATATAGCGCGTATGGAGAAATGAAACCCGACACAAGGAATCTATCCAAGTATACATGAAGAGAAATAGCACTGTAATAAAGATTATATAACGGAATCTTCTGTTGAGTTACCGGTCCTCACTACCACACACCGTGCACCGGGATCTCTGGGGACGTCTTCAAAGAGTCGGATGAATCCGAATAGGCGACGCTGAAGGTGTCGGCCACGATGACAGGGTACACTGGAGGGGGAACCCAAGTACGAGAGGCAGGAGAAAGGTAGTCAAGCAACTGTCGGGCGGTTGGTCGAGTCGAATTCGACTCGCTCCAACACAACTGTACTAATTCCCAAAGTGTGTCAGAGAACCCTAGAGATTCGGCATCAACAGGTCTCTCCGGACGCTCGCCTCTCAGCACGGCGAGTGCGGCTGGCAGGGGGGGCATATGACGGAACGGTCGGAGACCAGTCAGAACCTGGGATGGGTGAATGGGTGATTACTGTGACGAGTGCACCGAGCTCACCTCGTATATTACCATCCCAAGGGCATAACAGTCCGATCCGCGAGTTGGACCGCCGCTGGAACCGAAGGCCGGTGGGTTCAGGAGCTCCGGGCTCATCCAACAGAGTGTCCCCCCGGAGGAAACAGCAGATTTGGATAAGACAATCGTACTCAGGTCGGCCATCGTCATGAGGCCAAAATCCGTAACCCGAGCGATTCCGGTGTTGTCGACAAGGACGTTTGCCTGCGCCACTTGTGAATGAGACGAAAGGCGCGTCAACATCGGACTTACCCCTTTGAGATCGCCGTGAATGAGCCCGAGCTCGTGGAGGTAGGCCACACCAGACATGACATTAGAGAGCTGAAGGTTATCAACAAGTGAGAAGAATACCGGAGGGAAATGGTGAGTGGGCTCACCAATTGAAGGCGGTTTGCCTCTGGGTGGGATCTCGTAAATTCCACGACGCTCCCGTTGGACATCCAGTCAGTGAGGATGAGGAAGCAATGTGGGTCTGCGGACACAGATACCCCTAATAAGGGCAAGATATTCGGATGGGACAAATGCTTCCAACTGATGATCTCTCGACATAACCACTGTGTGAAAGCTGAGCAATGATATAGACAACGCACAAGGTTGACGAGATGTACCTTGAAAATGCTCTTGTGGTCCCCTTCGTACATCTTGAGGCGTTTGACGGCCACAGGACGTCCCGAGTACTCTCCATTACTCACGTCTGCGAACCCACCATGATAGCGAATCTTCTCCGCGCGTATGAGCTCTTGTCGAATAATGTACGAGGCGGGTATGATACTGTGGGCTTTGCAGATCTTGGAGAGGAGCCGCAAACACCGCTGCCGGTGCTTTTCATCGAGAGGCGCGCGCGCAAGAACCTGTGTTTAGCGCCGTTAGCTAACTAGGCACGGCGCTAGATAACCCACTTACTCGGTCGAGAAAGTCGACAAATATTTGAGCTTCGTTTCCCTGGAGGCTCCTGGCGACACCTACGCTGGATCGACAGCTTAGGAGCGACCGAACTTCTGTGAGGCATTCGCTCGAAGTAACTTCCATGGTGCAGATGCTGACCCAGAACTGGATGTCTAGTGATTCGGTAAGTCAGCAGCCTAGACGTTGAGGACGGAGGGAGAGTGTACTGGGGGGACCTGGTTGGGAGGGCATGTTCGCTGCACCGGGGTGCTGTCATCTCAGAGGGATTGAAGGCAAAGGTTTATATCCAGTGCCAACGCCGGTTTAGTTACGCATAGTTTCCCTCCTCCTCGCCGGGGATGATCTGCAGACACTTGATTCGGTAGATCCCAGTTCTGAATAGTGATGCAGTGATGCGTGCGCAGCGTGAGGTACGGGTCCGACGGTGCACAGTGTTTCAAATTCTTCGGTGGGGATTGGCTCGGCATTTTCCTGATGGGATATCATGGACATGTTGCCCAAATCGGGAGCTCTTTTCAATTTGTGTGCCATTACAGTGCCTTGCATATGTGTGCGAACAGACGGAGCAAAAAAAGTGTTGTTTGTCAGTGTTTGTAGCACACCGCCGACCCAGGCAAACGAGCGTTCCATAAACTTCATGTCAATTACATCATCCCAATTGGTTCCGCTCCGCAAACTCGAGAAAGAGACGGACGTCTACGCCATCCACACCTTACTTCACTGTTCTCGTTGGTCCGATCACCCTCAGCTGTCTCCGAACAGCAAAAGGGATTGTGCTCTGTGATCCATCCTGGCAGAGAATGTATCCCGTGCCCCGTCCGTACGCTTACGCGCCGGCACGGGGGCATTTGGAACTAAGTTCATACGAGACTTCTTCCCGGCGTGTTCAAGACTCGTCCATCCCCTTGTTGGGTTTGTGAGGGGCTGGACCTCTCGCTCGGTTATTTATGAAGGTATCCCCCATGGCAATGTCGAGGTCGCCTGTTCCGAGATTTTTTAGAAGGTTCAAGTCCAGCTGGTCTGGCCGACATGCGCGAGCCAACTCGCAGAAATGAGACAAGCGACGCGTACTTCCAAAAAAGGAACTCGCTGACTAAGCTACCCCACTCGAGTCTCGCAAGCTCAACTTATGTGGCGTCGACCTCGAGCCAGAGGTGAACGAACTAACTGTAGATCCCACGGTTGCGTTCAAGTTCGTTTGTAGTGTAAGGGGTCGATATCACTCTGTCTATTTCAACTTTGTTCACAACCGGCTGCCAGCCGTCGTAAATACGTAACGATCGGGATCACCGCTGCCGACAACCCGCCCTCACCTTCATGCTGCGACACTAATGGGCAACTACGTCTTCACCTTGACCCCAACGTTTACCCAAGGCCTCATCCTCGGCCAGGTCGGAACCTTCCCCATAATGCACATGTTTTACAGACCCGATCGGGAGTGTTCAGAACGAGGCCCGTTCCATACATACATTATCAAGTTGGTTCGAGTATGCACCGCAGGCTCGAGAAGGCGCGCCTTTCGCACACTCGAGAAAGAGACGGATTTCATCGATACCTTGTTTCACCGTTGTCGTTGGTTCGATCATGCTCGGCGTGTGACCCAGCCTCGTTCAATACTGGCGAGTTCAAGCTCAACAGGCTGTCTCCGAACAGCGAAAGGGCCGGACGGTGGTACTCTGCGATCCACCCTTGTGGGAGAGAAGGATCTCGTGCCTTGTCCGCCCGCCAAGCTATATGCACGGTATCGACCTCGAGCTTGAGGGCGAACGCGGAACGGGCTAACTGTGGATCCTATGGCCGGACTCAAGTTTGTTTGTAGCACAGGGGATCATGTACATAACTTTGTTCATTTCAACTTTGCTTACAACCGGCTGCCAGCCGCCGCCACGGCGTTCTCACCTTCATGCCGCGACACTAGCGGACAACTACGTCTTCGGCTCAAGGTTGGCCGAGGAGTTCTCCGACGAAGATGCCCCCCCCCTTCAGGCCAAATTTCTCCGCCGAGACGTTATTGGGACTACCCCCCCGAGCAATTGTAAAACGATCAGAGCGAGGAGCGTGATGGAGATTTTGCGGAGTCCGCATAGTGGTCGAAGCGTTCTGTTGAGGGAGGTGAGTACTTGAGCAGTCGCGTGCCTCGGGAACGAGTCTGGGTTAAAACTTCGATCCACGAAGCTCGTGTCGAATCTGGGGAAGGTACTGGATGAATACCGATGCAAGTTGCGTGCCTCGAAACGAGGGTTGGATGGGAAAAAGCTCGCTCTCAGGCGGGTGCAGAACCTGGAAAATCGAGTCTGGCCACAGCCACTGCTGGTAAGCAGCCGTCATAACCGTCGTCGACCACCCTCTAAAATCGCAATCACGGTCTAGGGACCCATCCGTGTTCATTCAACAGACCTGAGCGCATCCGCCCGCAATTTTCGGACGCAAAACGATCGGGGGGATTGCATGCGTCTCGGTTTTCTCGACCCGCAAAACACATTTCTGATCCTCGTTCAACCGCGAGTGGGGCTCGACTTGAGCTACACAGACGCGACATTCATTTCACCGCCTACCACGGTGTTGTTCAATTACACGTTTTCGGGTTTTGCCAAACTGCCGCTCTCGCTCATATTCTCCCTGGTCCCTCCGAGTCGATTCACAATATTTCCAGATCGTTTTCACGCCTCCAAAACCCATGATCAGTACAAAACGACCATCCATGACGTCAGAAGGGTTCCCCGCACTGACCATCAGCATACCCCCTCGTCCATCTCACCACATCTCAAGATGACCCCCACCATGACTCTCGAGCCTAACTTTTTGCCGACATGCCGAAGCTGCATGAGCTTATTGAAGCTCAGGTAAGACTGGTGATTACAATTCCCTCGTTGCCATCTGATTTTTTCTCTCGAGCTCTGAGAACGCAACGTGGAAGGCTGTCTTACCAGGAATGGGCAAACGGCGTACCGCGATCATAGCTATGACCCTGGCTGGTTCGTCTTCCAATGGTCTGCTCCGAATGCCTTCTCGATTCGTTCAGAACACCCCCCGGGAAACGGACGCCCTACAAAAGGAAGGATGGGTGGTGAACGTCGTCCATCATCTCAACCACCCTTCTCATTATATCTACAACACCCACTGCACCGGTCGGTGGAATGAATACGAGGACGCTCTTGAGAACTTGCAGGATAACGGTATATTGGACCCGCGGCGAGCGCTTGCAGTGGAACTGAATCAACGCCACGGAGCCAACCGTCACCGTCATATACTCCGACCCGGCACCGACATGGACGACGTACGGGATTTGTTCTCCGGACTGAAGGGGGGAATAAAGCTACCGATTAATGGGGAGTAAACGCGAACTAGGCGAAACAGGGACCGACGCCGATTAAGAGAGTTGATCCGGCGGGTACTGGGGACCCTTTCCGACTCGTGCTGTGGATGGGAACAAGTTGGGATGGAAGTCTACCGTGCGTACGCCCTTGCCAAATTACTCCTCCGTGGGGTAATAGACTCTGCAGATACCTTCCCTCCGCTCAAGTCTGCTGCCGTGGGTCTTTGCTTTGTCCTGGAAGTTTGCGAGGTGCGAACTTCCTCCCACATCTACTATTTGCATTATTCATCAGGTCCCAGCGAAGGCAAATAAGCCGTAGAATCATTGACGCGCTCCGTCAAAATGTTCGCGGGTGCAGTTCGATCCAGTGTCCAACCATGACACCGAGTTACGCACCGACGGAGACGTCTCTCTCGGGACCGTTTCATGACCGCTATCACTTTATCCTCACTATATCGATTACCCTGTTGTCTATTGGCTCGGATGATTGATCTGATGCTTGGGTGTTAGCGTGAACTTTCGCCGTAACCCGATACCGTGGATGGCTAGTTTTCCAGACTTCAGTTGTTCAACCTGTTGGATTTGAAATGCGAAACACCGGTACCTTCTCAGCCCCCCTTCATCTCCCTTCTCTTTCTCACTCGTAGAAGTTTTTATTCCACATACTCAGTGTGCGACTGTCCGCTGGGCTGCAATCGTGTGTAAGCGTGTATAACAAACCGAATATTTAAGTAAGGGAGGCGCAGAGATCCTCAACCGCTCTTTCGATCATACATCTCAAAATGAGCCAGCCACGAATATTTCATCGAACGGCTCTGTTCACACTGCGAGGCGCGTCGCAAGGGCGGTCGCCTATTTCCATCAAAGCCTCCTTGGACCCTTCCTCACGGCCTGTGCACCTCACCGCTTTCTTGTTGCCACCTTAAGTCTCGACCATGCAAGCCAAAACCCAACAACCGAAGGGAAGGGATGGAGTCATCTCATCGCTGAATATCGCCATCGAAGGCTTGAATCTCGCGAAGGAGGTCTCGAGTGTAACACCAGCAAAGGCCGTTTTTGGTTCCGCCAGCGCCCTCCTCACGCTGATCAAGGTATGTTCCCTCCTCCTCGCGATGATGTGACCCAAACTCATATGGGAACAGGACACCATGGTCAACAAACGAGACTACGTTGAACTCGGGTTAGCCTGCGCGGATGTATGTGGAGCCCTTGACCATGGGGTGGGCGGAAAACGATTGGACGAGCTCAGCCGATCCGTGTGCGAGGCGATTGGACAATTGACGACGTGAGTACGACCAACGATCCATATTGTACGCGTTTTTCTCATTGCGCCCCTGATCTCAGAACCATGGCAGAAATCCAACGCAGGATCGTCGAGAAAAGGGAACGGGGTTTACTCTCCCGGCTTGCGCACGCGAAGAATGACAAAGAGACCATCGCGACATGGAAGATGGACCTCATTAGGATCCTTCAAGTCTTCAACGTATGTTCAGTCGGTCCCAGTCGACCATCACAATCTCCTCCTTCCAGACAGAGTTGGCTTTGAATACCCACACAATAGTCTCCGACATCCGCCAGGACATGTTGAAAGGTTCCGAGGATAACGGAGGTAAAGATGAAGCGGTAAGCGGCATTCGTACTCTACCCGTCGCCGAATAGACAGTGACAGTTGGCTAGGCCCAGACTAGGTCGGCGATCTCGAATATTGTGGGACCACATTCTTACATTTACATTTAGGGTACCTGGTGAATCACCTCCATCGCCGCCCAGGATCTTTTTTGGACGTGACGAGTTGATCGAGAAGATCGTCGATCTGGCAGACAGCCTGACTCCGGTTGCTCTCATCGGTGCTGGCGGGATCGGCAAGACGTCCATCGCTCTGAAGGCCCTCCATCACGATCGCATCAAGCAACGGTTTGGCGAGAATCGTCGATTTATCCGATGCGACCAATTCCCAGCGGCGCCGGCCCATTTCCTCGCCCGGCTTTCCAAGGTGATCGGTGCAGGCATCGAAAACCCCGAGAATTTGGCCCCCCTGTGTCCGTTCATGTCTTCAAGGGAGATCCTGATTGTCCTCGACAATGCGGAATCTATTCTCGACCCCCAAGGAGCGAACGCTCAGGAGATATATATCATTGTGGAGGAGCTGAGTCGATTAGAGACCATATTTCTCTGCATCACATCCCGGATCTCCACCATCCCTCCAGACTGCGAGACCCTCAACATCCCGATCCTGTCGATGAAGGCTTCGCGCGACACGTTCTACCGGATCTACAAGCACGGCGAACGGTCCGATTTGGTCAACGACATCCTGGAACGACTCGACTTCCACCCACTCTCGATCACTCTCCTTGCCACTGTGGCGCACCATAACCAGTGGAGCATAGACCGACTTACGAGGGAATGGGAGAGCCAACAAACGGGTGTGCTGCAGACAAAGCATAACAGGAGCCTCGCCGCTACGATCGAGCTTTCGCTCGCCTCCCCCACGTTCCAGGAACTCGGCCCTGATGCCCGAGAGCTACTCGGAGTTATTGCCTTCTTCCCTCAGGGTGTCAATGAGAGTAATATCGGCTGGTTGCTTCCCACCATCCCGACCAGAGCAAATGTTTTTGACGGCTTCTGCGTTCTTTCCTTAACATATCGAAACAGTGGGTTCATCACAATGCTCGCACCACTCCGGGACCATTTCTGTCCCAAGGATCCCAAGTCCTCTCCGCTCCTCTCTGCAACCAAGGAACATTACTTCAGCCGATTGTCAGTCGACGTTGATCCTGGCAGACCGGGGTTCGAGGAAGCACGATGGATCGTGTCGGAGGACGTGAATGTTGAGCACCTGCTCGATGTCTTCACGTCCATTGACACGGAGTCGGACGGCGTCTGGAATGCCTGTACCAGTTTCATGGAGCATCTATGTTAGCACAAACCACGGCTTGTCATGTTAGGACCAAAGGTCGAGAGGCTCCGGGATGACCATCCCTCTAAGCCACGATGCTTGGTCAAGCTCGCAGCGTTGTTCGATTTCCTTGGAAATATCCCGGAGGAAAAACGGCTCCTTGCTCATGCCTTAGAGCTCCATCGAGATCGGGCGGATGACCATGAGGTCGCTACAACATTGAGGCTCCTATCTGGTGCAAATCGGCAGCTACACCTCTACAAAGAGGGGGTACAACAGGCCGAAGAAGCGTTGGAAATTCGCAAACGGCTTGGTGATCCGGTGGCACAAGCACGGTGTTTGAAAGACCTCGCGTGGTTGTTTTACGACGACAACCAGCTCGATGCTGCAGAGAAAGCCGCATTCCGCGCAATCAATCTTGTCCCAGAGAAAAGCAGTCAATTTCTGGTCTGCGAATGTCACCGTGTTCTTGGCCACATATATCGTTCCAGGCGCAAGACAGAGAAGGCCGTTCGCCATTACGAGACAGCCCTCGGTGTCGCGTCTTCTTTCAACTGGGACACTCAGTTATTTTGGAATCACCGCTCCCTCGCAGAGGTCTTTTTCGACGAAGGCAGGTTCGACGACGCGTACATTCACATTGAGCGGGCCAAGTCACACGCAGCCAACAACGCATACTACCTAGGTCGTGCGATGGAGCTGCAGGCTACGTTTTTATACCGACAACATAGGTTTGAGGAGGCGAGGTCTGAGGTTCTGCGCGCCGCCGACGTTTATGAGAAGGTCGGGGCTGCGAACGACGTGGAGGACTGTAGAGAGCTCCTCCAGAAGATTGATATGGGCGCAAACAACGGTGAGCTCCTGGGAACGGCGCAGGTTCCCTGTGGGTATTAACTTCCCCCTTAAGCTCGAGAGACCAGATAGTAGCGTCGGCGGTTCCATTGATCTCTTCAGATGCGCCTTCCCGCAAGTCGCGAACACCTTGTCTCTTCATCGTGTCTACCATGATGTCATTCAAGGCCACACTATCTCCATCCCTCTTCACTGGCCTCCTCTACTCGCCAGTATCATTTCATATTCATTGTCCCGCTACTTGTTGTTGATCTGCATCTTGGGTTGCTTACTTCCCCGTCTCCCGCATCAGATTTTTTTCGCATCCATGTACTATCCCATATATTACCCATCGTATTCAACTGTTTGATTCGGCAATGCCGCGGCTTCCAAGCCACTCACCTTGACTGCCACAGTGTAGATGAAGTAGAATTCTGGTCTGGCAGAGCCAGGGCGGGGAGTTGGTTGCTGCCTATCCCACGGAAGTTTCTGCCACATTGTCGACGAATGATGACCGCCCGCTCGAGGTGTTGCGACCTGAAGATCGCGCATCTCCACGCAACGTCAGATATTGTCCCCCGCCGAGCTGGTTGTGGATTCGTCGACTCTTTCCAACGTCCCCCATGAAGAGCATGCCTTCAGGTGTGTGCAAGTAGGTCCCCGGTCGTCTCGTCTGCGACCGATTCCGGGATCGGGTCTTACTGACTACGCGAAAAACTGGATCAGACTGTTGTTCAGATAGCTTTAGTAGAAGGTTTTATTAGGGCCATCCGAAGGGGTGCAGGATGCGGGGACCGTTGATGAGACCATACGAACTCAAAGGATTTGGGCGATTAGCCGATCGCATGCAGGTTCTTTATGGTTCTCACTGTCTACCTAACGCGTCACTGAGCAGACCCATCGATCTTGGGTAGCACTGTTTCATGGAGCACGTCGCGATACAGAGGCGGCTCATTTCTGTGAGGTTTCGGGCCCTTCCCCACCACTTGCGTCCCCCATTCGTTGCGACGCTATGGAGAACAAATAACTCGTTGAGTTCATCCGCGAATGCGAGTTCGACTTCCCAGGTACGCGGAGCCGTACGCGCAAAGGGAGAATCGAGGCGCTTGGTAACATAAGAATGGGTCCTCCGAGAGCGGAAGCGTTTCCAGAACAAGCTTTGGTCAGCGGGGCGGCGGACGGCCAATCCATAAACGCTGCAACCGCCCCCGTAAACTATCCGCAGCACGCGGCCCGCGTGAGGGTGGGTTCCATTCTTTCCCTACTTAAATTCTTATGAGATGCGATCTGGGTTGTGCCCTTGCACCAGCACTCCCCTTGAGGTGAACTTCTGAGTCGATCTTTGATAACTGTGTGATCATAATCATCCGGCATTATCTTCCGGCCACGCGTGGCACCCTTCATCTTCGTATAGATCTTCAGATATACTTATGCAACGGTTGGGAGACGAGATACGGATGAACTAGCGCGGGGTGCTGTTCATGATTTTCCCACATTTCCTGCTCATATCTGCAACGTTGGCCACTCGTATTGACCACGGTCTGGAGGAGCGAACCCAAGGAGCCTCCTGGAAACAGCCATGGGGGGTCGTTTTGGGCACAATGCCAATCAGCGTTGCCCGTCAGTTCGCGAGTGACCCGGAGCCCGTCTCAGATTGAGGGCGTTAGTCATCGTAACTGACACCCTGGTACTAAGATCTGATCCCGCCCACAGCTTGGTAACCTTCTCCCCAGGAAAACTCATCGTTTGGCTGCAAACACCCATTGGGATCACACGCCGGAGGACGATTAACAATAACTCAAGACGGACCCAAAGATATGGCGCATGTGGGGAAATTAATCATCCAAATATACAGGAAGGGAGGTAGTACAGCAATAAAGATTATATAACGGAAACTTCTGTTGAGTTACCGGTCCCTGCTACTACACATCGTGCACCGGGATCTCTGGGGAGGTCCTCAAAGAGTCGGACGAATCCGAATAGGCGACGCCGAAGGTGTCGACCACGGTGACAGGGTACACTGGAGGGGGAACCCAAGTGCGGGAAGCAGGAGAAAGGTAGTCGAGTAACTGTTGGGCAGTTGGTCGGGTTGAACTTGACTCGCTCCAACACGACTGTACTAATTCCCAGAGTGTGTAGGAGAACCCAAGAGATTCGGCATTTACAGGTTTCTCCGGACGCTCGCCTCTCAGAACAGCGAGTGCGGCTGTCAGGGGGGGCACATGACGGAATGGTCGGAGGCCAGTCAAAACCTTGGATGGGTGAATAGGTGGCCATCGTGACGAGTACACCGAGCTCACCTCGTATATTACCATCCCAAGGGCATAACAGTCCGATCCGCGAGTTGGGCAGCCATTGGAACCGAAGGCCAGTGGGTTCAGAAGCTCCGGGCTCATCCAACAAAGTGTCCCCCCGGAGGAAACAGCAGATCTGGATAAGACGGCCGTGCTCAGGTCGGCAATCGTCATCAGGCCGAAATCCGTAACCTGAGCGATGCCCGTGTTGTCGACAAGGACGTTTGCCTGCATTGATTGTCAATGAGACCAACGGCGTGTCAACATCGAACTTACCCCTTTGAGATCGCCATGAATGATCCCGAACTCATGAAGGTAGGCCACACCAGACATGACCTCGAAGAGCTGAAGGTTATCAACAAGTGAGAAGAAAACCGGAGGGAAACTGTGAGCGGGCTCACCAATTGGAGGCGGTTTGCCTCTGGGAAGGATCTTGTATATTCGACGACATTCCCGTTGGACATCCAGTCAGTGAGGATGAGGAAGCAACGTGGATCTGCGGACACAGAAACCCCTAACAAGGGCAAGATATTCGGATGGGACAGATGCTTCCAACTGATGATCTCTCGACATAGCCACTGTGTGGATGTTGAGAAATGATAGAGGTAATGCATAAGATTGATGAAAGGTACCTTGAAAATACTCTTGTGATCCCCCTCGTAGATCTTGAGGCGTTTGACGGCCACAGGACGTTCCAAGTACTCTCCGTTACTCACGTCTGCAAATCCACCATGGTAGCGAATCCTTTCCACGCGTATGAGCTCCCGCCGAATAATGTACGAGGCGGGTATGATACTGTGGGCTTTGCAGATCTTGGAGAGGAGCCGCAAACATCGCCGCCGGAATTTTTCATCGAGAGGCGCGCGCGCAAGAACCTGTGTTCAGCGCTGTTAATCGCAAGGCGGGGCGCTAGATGATTCACTTACTCGGTCGAGAAAGTCGACAAACATTTGGGCCTCGTCTCCCCGGAGGCTCCTGGCGACATCTATGTTGGATCGACAGCTTAGGAGTGACCGAACCTCTGTGAGGCATTCGCTCGAAGTGATCTCCATCGTGCAGATGTTGACCCAGAACTGGGCGTCTAGTAATTCGGCAGGTTGGCCATCTAGACACTGAGGACGGAGGGAAAGGGTACTGGGAGGACCCGGTTGGGAAGGCATGTTCGCTGCACCGGGGTGCTATCATCTCAGAGGGATTGGAGGCAAAGGTTTATATGTCCTTGCCCGCGATTTTCGTTGTTCGGCAGACCCGATCTGGAACCGCCATCAATTCTTGCTTCCCCCCTTGCGATTGTATTTACCAGCATAGGACCAATCACTGTGTTCAGTCGCCTGGGAGGCGCTCTCTTACGTCCTCAGAGGATGACGGGCCATAACGGACAAAAATGATGGCGAGTCCCTCGCTCAGTCCCAAGCGCAAGCCCGGCGTCTATGCACGTCCCGTCCCTGTCCCCGTCCCGTTCCCTTCTCTTTGCCCTCGCCTTGCCCCTTGTCGGAGCTTACCTATGGTTTCTTCCACGGTTCTGCTGGAAACCCATATATAATAGGCAATCCGATCCGCTTTCTGTGTTTTAAAATAGACCAGGTCTTTCGCCAGCTCTTCGAGAGACTGCTGCGTTGTCCCTGTCCGCTTCACCATCACATTCTTTCCTAATGCAATCATCCCCCCTACTGCAGGTGCCCCACTTCTCACACAGTAAGGGGGGTGAAATCATTTCTATCTAAACGGATGGATTGAATATCCCACTCGCAGGCATCCACAGCGGACGCGGGATTGTTGAATGTCAGGCGGCATCCTCGCCGCGTTAAATCCCGCCCCATTCGGTTCAATCTCCCCGTGTCCACCTTCAAGGTGGGAAGTCCTGTGGCCGTAGCTGCAGCAATGGATTTGAGTTCGTTCTGCAAACAGTGGCTGACTGCCGATTGAACTTTGTCTGTTTCTGTTGTTTCTAGAGGGCACCAGGTCTTTAAACGGATGTAATCGTACTTGCTTGCCAATAGTCACTCCCCACATATCCAACCAAACCATAGTGACGTCCGCCATTAATGCGACTTCAGTATCATTTACGCGTTTTTTTATTTCACAACGTGTCTTGCCGAGCATTGGCGTTCACCCTTACGAACTGGTGGGACACATCATTTATTCCATTACTCATTACAGAAGACAGGTGGGCTAGCTCGTAGCGTGTGAGCCTACAATTCCCCAGTGTGGGGTGTGCTTAAACTTTTATTTAATATTTGACCCTCCATGCCGCAGACAGAGGTTCAAACAACACTCGTAAACTGCACGTGAACGTTTGAACCTCCATCCATTCCTCCATTGTGGAAGTTTTATGAACAAGTCGGCGGGAAGTCTGGCTGCGGAGCCTGAATCTCCCAATGGCAATTCCTGGTCCCCAATGTGCAGTCTCTCGAAGAGCTGGCGAAAGACCTGGTCTATTTTAAAACACAGAAAGCGGATCGGATTGCCTATTATATATGGGTTTCCAGCAGAACCGTGGAAGAAACCATAGGTAAGCTCCGACAAGGGGCAAGGCGAGGGCGAAGAGAAGGGAACGGGACGGGGACAGGGACGGGACGTGCATAGACGCCGGGCTTGCGCTTGGGACTGAGCGAGGGACTCGCCATCATTTTTGTCCGTTATGGCCCGTCATAGGATGCCTAGATTTTGTCATTACATGATGCACTAGAGTCTCGCAAGCTCAACTTGTGTTGCGTCGACCTCGAGCCAGAGGGTGAACGAACTAACCGTAGATCCCACGGTTGCGTTCAAGTTCGTTTGTAGTGTAAGGGGTCGACATCACTCTGTCTATCTCAACTTTGTTCACAACAGGCTGCCAGCCCTCGTAAATACGTAACGATCGGGATAGCAGCTGCCGACCACCCGTCCTCACCTTCATGCTGCGACACTAATGGGCAACTACGTCTTCACCTTGACCCTAATGTTTACCCAAGGCCTCATCCTAGGCCAGGTCTCCATCCTCCTTCTTGTTTATTTCACCCTCAAATACCTATTCTTCGACTCAAAATCGGCACAACTCCTCGATGAATCCTCAGAGGATGCCCCCTTCTTCAGGCCAACGTTCTTCGCCGAGAAGTTATTGGAACTACTTTCCTTTAAACAACGGTAAAAATCAGGGCGAGGAGCGTGACAGAGATTCTCCAGAGTCCGCAGAGTAGTTGAACGTTCTGTTGAAGGAGGTGAGCAGTCGCGTGCCTTGAGAATGGGTCTGGGTTAAAATTTTGACCCACGAAGCTCGTGTTGAACCTGAAACCGATAATGGATGCCGATGAATATTGAATACCGATGCAAGTTGCGTGTCTTGAAACGAGGGCTGGATAGGGAAAATTTCGCTCTCATGCGGGTGCAGGACCTGGCAAATCAAATCTGGTCACAGTCACCGCTGATACGCAACCGTTATAGCCGTCGTCGACCACCCTCTCAAATCGCAATTACGGCCTAGGGACCCACCCACGTCCACTCAATAGACCTGGGTGCATCCGCCCGCAATTTTTGGACGTAAAGCTCACAGACGATCGGGGTAATTGTATGTGTCCCGGTTTTTTTGACCCGCAAAACGCATGTCTGACGCTCGTTCAGCCGCAAGTGGAGCTCGACTTGAGCTACACGGACGCAACATTCATTTCACCGTCTACCACGGTGTTGTTCAGTTACCCGTTTTCGGGTTTTGCCAAACTGCCGCTCTCGCTTATACTCTCCCTGGTCCCTCCGAGTCGATTCACAATATTTCCAGATCGTTTTCACGCCTCCAAAACCCATGACCGGTAAAAACGACCACCCATGATGTCAGAAGAGTTCCCCGCACTGACTATCAGCATACCCCCTCGTCCATCTTACCACATTTCAAGATGACCTCCACCATGACTCTCGAGCCTAACTTTTGGCCGACATGCCGAAGCTGCATGAGTTTATTGAAGCCCAGGTAAGACTGGTGATCACAATTCCCTCGTTGCCATCTGGTTTTTTTCTCTTTGTATAAAGGTCGAGAAACTGATCTCTGGGGACGCAACATGGAAGGCTGTCTTACCAGGAATGGGCAAACGGCGTACCGCGATCGTGGCTATGACCCTGGCTGGTTCGTCTCCCAATGATCTACTCCGAATGCCTTCTCGATTCGTTCAGAACACCCCACGGGAAACGGACGCCCTACAAACGGAAGGATGGGCGATGAATGTCGTCCATCATCTCAACCCCCCTTCTCACTATATCTGCAACACCCACCTCACCAGTCGATGGAATGAATACGAGGACGCTCTCTAGAACTTGCAGGATAACGGTATGTTGGACCCGCGGCGAGCGCTTGCAGTGGAACTGGATCAATGCCACGGAGCCAACCATCGCCGTCATCTACTCTGACCTGGCACCGACGTGGACGACATACGGGATTCGTTCTCCGGACTGAAGGGGGGAATCAAGCTACCGACTAATGGGGAGTGAAGGTGAACTAGGTGAAACAGGGACCGACGCCGATCAAGAGAGTTGATCCGACGGGTACTGGGGACCCTTCCCGACTCATGCTGTGGATGGGAACAAGTTGGGCTGGAAGTCTACTGTGCGTACGCCCTTGCCAAATTACTCCTCCGTGGGGTAATAGACTCTGCAGATACCTTCCCTCCGCTCAAGTCTGCTGCCATAGGTCTTTGCTTTATCCTGGAAA
>Ga0307517_10002009_pt1 | contig 33104 bp, 29 predicted proteins | sample 23_EM_MG_FD_194515 | JGI IMG/M metagenome (GOLD analysis project Ga0307517, IMG submission 194515) | Populus trichocarpa ectomycorrhiza microbial communities from riparian zone in the Pacific Northwest, United States - 23_EM | ecosystem: Host-associated > Plants > Roots > Unclassified | place... | reverse complement strand
GCCCGGCCAGGCCAGGCTCAGGCTTTACCAGGCCTGCAGGCTCGGGCCAGGCTAGATCCGAGAGAATTTGGACAGGCCGGGCCCGGCTTTACCGAAGCCTGGCCGGCCTGGCCCGTTGGGAACACTGCCCCTATCATATGCTGCTGAAGATGTGGCACTTGGTGTAGTTAAGCTACTTCTGGAGAAAGGTGCCTGTCCCGATTCAGCCGATACTGATAGCCGAACATCCTTATCATATGCTGCTGTCGCTGAGCGTGAAAGTGAGGGTATTGTGAAGCTGCTCCTAGAACGTACTGGTATCGAGCCTGATCCATCGGATAGCGATGGCCGAACACCCTTATCATATGCCGCCGAGGGAGGGGTACAGGCTGTCGTGAAGCGATTTCTACAGAATAACTATGTCGATCCCGATTCATTGGATAGTAATGGCCGAACACCCTTATCATTCGCTGCTGGTTCCGAATGGGAGAAAGATGGTATTGTGAAACTGCTTTTGGAGCACGAGGGTGTCGATCCAGATTTAGCGGATTATGATGGCCGAACACCCTTGTCATTTGCTGCCCGGGAGGGGGCGCGAAGTGTGGTGAAGCTACTTCTAGAGTGGGAGGATGTCAATCCCGACTCGGCGGACGCCGACGGCCGGACACCCTTATCGTTTGCTGCCCGTGGAGGACATATAGGCGTAGTCAAGTTACTTCTGCGACAAAGCGATATTGACCCCGATTCATAGGATGACGATGGCCGAACGCCTCTATCATATGCTATGGAGGAGGGGGCACAGAATGTGGTGAAGCTACTTCGGGAAGGAGAGGCTGGTAGTACCAATTCGTGTGATAGCAATGGCCAAAAACCCCTATCGTGCCGGCACCTATTGGGGACGAGAAGGTGTTCTAAGACTGCTCCTGGAACACAAGAATATTAAGCCTGATTTACCGGATCGCAGCGGCCGAACACCCCCAATCACTTGCTACCTCGAGAGGACATGAAAGTGTAGTGAATCTAATACCGGACCGGAGGGACGCCAATCCCGACCTGCTGGATACAATGATCGAACACCCTTATTATATGCTACTGTCGCTGAGAGGGAGCGAGAGGGTATTGTTAAGATACTTCTGGAGAGTGTAGATGTCAAGCACGATTCGGCGGATTCTGATGGCCGAACACCACTATTATACGCTGCCACGAGAGGATATCACCCGTAGTAATGCTACTTCTAGAACGAAACCCCTACCAATCGCCATCCCCAGAGAACCGGAGGTGTAGTGAATCTGCTCTCGGAATCCCGACATTTCGATCCCCATTCAAACAAGGGCCGTTTCCCAGGGGAACACACCCCGGAACAAGAAGAAAAAGAGCCATTACCGGTGCTAGAAGAGGTTACTCCTCAAATAACATATGACTTCCCACTCGACGCCTCCGCCTCTCTTTCAGTCTCGCTCGGGTCTCCTCCGGAACTACCCCCACCGCTCAAGTCGTCTTAGCCGGACCATTTAGACACACCCTCGGCCCCACACATCACCACACCCCTCCTCTAGACTAACCTCCCCTTTCTTTTTTCACTTAGTTTTTGATCTTGCCATTCGCTCATATTTCTCACGTTTTCTACCTTCTATGAATAGGGATTGTTAGGAATTATGTCCACCATGCACAGTGCCCATTAGTGATAGATATTTCAATGTTTGTTAAATGGGGTGTGTTTTATAATTTTGTCTATATAATAACTTTATATAGGTTTTCCTTTTACTTTTCTTTTCACTTCCTGTATTGATTGAGAAAAAACCTCTATGCTGTGTTCCCGGTGTATTAGTCGAAGTATTTATGAATAACAATATAGTGCCTTTTTTCAGCCGTAAGCTCTGTGCGCCTAATTGGCATAGAAAGGGGTAATGACTGCCGTGGTATTCAGTGATCCTGCCCTATCCATTTGCTTCTCCGCCAGCATGTCTTCTCTTAGCCATCCTTGGTGAATTAGGTGGGAGCGGGGTGATAGGGATTTAGGGCCCGTTTACCTATAGACGGCCGTCTAGCAACCAGAGGCAGTGCCGACGGTCGGAGAAAGTCAGTTATGTAAACGGGCTTCCAGTTATATACTAGACAGTATATTAGCTGGGTGTGTGACAATTCTGTTTTCTTTACCTACATTCAACTGTCTGTCTCTTTCTAAAAATTAAATTTGTAATCGTGGTTGTACTAGACGGTGGCGTCTCCAGCGTTATCTGGCAAGCAGCGCGAAAGTGTTTGACAAATTTCCCACGGTCCTAGATTCTTGTAGCTAGATGGTCAAAAGGTTCCGTCGTCTACTCTAGCTAAACGCTATCTACTCTGGCGCACACTCCCCCACTGTCAAGCCCCGCTTAACGGTGGGCTTCGTTTTAGGCCTTTAGAGGGATGTCTATAGGTAAACGGGCCCTTAGTACTAGTACTCTTTGGAATTGAGCACTGATAAGTTCCTGTGTTGAAGACAATTAATACTTTACCGTGAGTTACAGAGGAAAGTTACAAACGTACAGAGGTGTATTTCGCAAGGTTATATTTGATGCCGGGAATCATGACATTTTCAACTGTTATTAGGGGAAATCCCGGAGCAAGTGGGTTCAGGTTTTTTTTCTTTCCTGTGGCCGGTTTGTACAACTTCCCCGGCATCTCCGCCGGTATTTAAAGTGTTCTTTATACTGGTCTGGCTAGTGGCCGCCGATAGGCTACCGTACTTTAGGTTATTATATAATTTGCTTTATGTAAGTATCCTGTGGAACCAAAGCAAACGAGTGATATTCTGCGGTGCCGGATTTTCATGCCGGATTTTATCTGTGCGCTGCTAGTATAATGTGGGATGAGTACATCAATCTTGTGTATTTCTATGGAAAAATAAATGCTGGAAAAGAGGGAAAGGAAGCATTTTCACGCATGGAAAAAAGAGCGCAAGTGTCTCGAGAGATATCAAGGAGCTTTCACCTGCACCTATCTTATCCCTAGTCACAGTACTTGGCCGTTTGGGGAGCCTTCGGATGCCCTGCACTTACTAATACCCATCTTGGCACAAAAGTTCCCGGAGGCTTGTTAAATTGCCAAGTAACCTGTGCTTTTACCCTATGAAGGGATGTGACACTCAAGCCTTGTAAATAGGTTCTTACTCACTCGAACACAATTAGTGTAAACTATCGGATCCTCGGCTTTCCCTATGTCGCCAGATAACACAAAAACTGAAATAATTGGGCCTTACGCTAGGATGTTGGAGTTGTCTCCCATAGTAAGTCCTGTTGTCTGACTGAAAGTAAGGGCTCAAAGAGAATCTTCTGAGTGTTTTCTCCCTCTAATTTAAAGTTGCAATTCCGGACATCCTGGCACTATCCCTAATTATTTCGGTTTTTACCGCATGTAATAGTAAAAGTTGGAAAGCTACCATGGTAGTGTTGTTATTGATATTGGTTGTGTCCTTATTGGCAACCTCTAAAATTTGGTGATCGGGACATCGCTCGTGATAGACAAAAGGACTCACGGATAGTAATACTGAAGGATATGAGATCCCAGTGAACGGTAATGAGAAATTACGATACATGGCTTCAAGCAAATCTGGAAATATTCCCTTAGCGAGGCTGACGATGCCTGCCGTTCAAACTCAGTGCAGGGAAAGCATGAATTCGGCCACCCAGAATTACTTAAAGGTTGTTTGGATATGACAGCTCCTTTCTGCTGCCTCATACAAATGGTTGTTTCCGTTGTGTTCAGAAATTCTGAAACGACAATTTCTACAGGTGTTACAGGTTGTCACAAAACAGAATGGTTACCAGAGGGGGTCAACGAACAGGAGGCTTAATGCTGCACTCAAGCGACCTAGTGAACAATAATTGGTCTATTCGTTGACCGGCTTCCATGTTTGCCAAAGAGGCGCTTACTCGTGCCAAGGTTGTGGCTAGGCGCTACAACTTCGGGTACTCGTAGGGGAGCTCTCCGGGATGTCCGGCAGCCCAACAAAGTTTTGCGGCTCAACATACATTGCTGTGTTTTAGTGTAGTATTATGTGTGGACAAAATTACCCGAACATCAACGAAGAGAGGGCACTTCAGTTATGACAACACCACTTTCCCACTGGGGCTATCATACTGATAGCTAAAATGAAAATAGAAAACACTATTGGGCCCAACTACAGAAGAGAAAGCTTAGAATCTTGAGTGGGAGGTTGACCAAATGGTTTGGTTTTGGTCGAGCTTGAGCAATTTCTTGAGGTGGGGTTGGAGTGAAGGGTGCTAGGGAGTATTTGGTTGCCATGCATCTTTTTTGTGGTCAATTAATTTTGTCCACGCACACTAGCTTCGTGGCTCAACACAACAACAAGAGTCTACCATTAACCATTAGACTAGTTCAGTTTCCACAACCTCGCTTGTGGCTTGATACGTGCAATTATTAATTTGGATACAGGCTTAGGTAGTATATTTTCCTTTTACCTATGCCTTTATACATCAAGTACTGGCTTGCGCCATTCTCCGCTGTTTTTGTTGCATTCCGAGACAGCTGAGGATGTTATGTTGAAGTTACTATGCGAAGCGACCAAGGTGAGTTGAGCCGCAGGTTATGTTGAGTGGTTGGCCACTCTTTCAATTGCCTCCAGTTGTGAGCTGAGGGGAATTCTGGGGTTGTGGTGCTATGCCACAACCTTGGCATGCGCAATCTGTCTTTTGTGCTAGTATTGAACTCGAGATCTGCATTGGCACTGTAGAGGTCTGATAAAATCCGACATTTCTCCCAGAGGGTCTACTGCCAGAGGATTGTGTTGGGCAGGAACCCTTAGGCGCTAAGGGTGCAGCAGATTTCACATTTCGCGAATTCTTTTTCTTCTTCAATGCATGAGAACGGGTACTGTTGAGGGAACCGTTGGGAAACACCTAGTGTGCTTTGATATTTTTAAACTTGCACAGTTGTTTTTGTCATCGCTGGTCATCCTGTTTAGTAGTTAAAAGGGCGGCTCGGGGGACAGGTAAAAGTGGGAGGCGACGAGGTCCGGAATTGTCCTGAAAGTGGGACTTGATCGGATAGTTCTTTTTATCTGTGTTTTCTTTTGATCTTTGGCCTATTGTGAGATCAACAAACCCTTCTGCCAAATTGCCACGAAAGAACGCTCATAACCGGAGACGATCCGCCAGTACGCTACTTGGGCGCAAACTGCAGATTTGGACTGACTGAACCTGATATCTTGGTTGCGACCGTGGATTCATTATAGTTTATTACACAGTGCAAACATTAACTAGCAGGAGCCCCCTCGAGACCTCGAGGGTGGTGTCTCATAAGGAAAATATCATTTGAGATTCATGGTTCAAGAAATCTAAGTTGTTTAAAATATTTAATTCAGATATGCAAAAAAGTTAATACATTTAAAAAAAACATTTTAAAAGGAAACCCTAATCCACCCAGCCCTCTCCTGCCAGTTTCCAAGCTTGGATCCCCTGTGGACTTGGATTTCCTCTTCCAGCCACTTTCTTGTCATCTCTTGACATCTTGTTCCTTTATTCCCTCCCCCACCAATCCAAACCTCCTGGATTTTGCGCTTACTGCCCTTTGCTTTAAGTGACTTGACCAAGGCTTTAGCTAATGCAATCCCTGTACATCCATCAAAGGTTTCAACCCCAGATTGAAAACTTGCATCAAAAATGCCAAGAATCCCCGCTTGGTAAAAAATCGCATATGTATGATAGTCGACTATCTTTTCTCCCTGTTGTTCAACTGCATTACTTAAAGCATTGATAAACACAGGTAAGGTTCCCGAACTTCGCATCATCGTTTGAAAGGTACTCAGAGCACGCCCTTCTGTCCAACTCTGAACATAGGAAGCCCCCCCTTCTTCTGACATTGTACCATCAGCTATACCAGCAGTTGCCTCCAATGTGGCTTTCTGAACCCACAACTGTCTGGCAATGCCATTTGTGTACATAATTGGATTGGAACAAATAAGAACAGGTTGTTCAAAAGTTGAATTGGTATTTGCGAGTATTTGAAGAAAGGTGATCCACTGCTGAGTGGTTGTTTTTTGATTGAATGGCATTGTGGAAGAGGTAATCAAGACAGAATTGAAGTTAAGTGGCTGAGATGAGGTTGTAGATAGGATAATGTTTTTGGTCAGGAAAAAAAAAAGTGGAGGAGAAAGTAGAGGGCTTGATTGTGTTTAAGGAGAATAATGATAATTTAATAGGTCAGAAGAAAGCGAATTTTCCAAGTCTGGTCACATGTGTTTGGGGTTTGTAGGGCTCAAATAGGAAGTCATAATATAGTACAGTCATTATTAAATATATAAATTTATATATTATACAACTTTAAATAGTCAGAAACATTCAGAAATTTAATATTGAATTTGTACAATGCTGCTTGAAAGTCTGATAAAATATGATTTTGTGAATAATCTAATAATATTTGAGAAATCAAGCTTTATATTTGAATAGCTATCAAGTATCACTCTCATACTATTTCACAAAGTATTGTGCAAATTAGCTAATAGTATAAGCATGGACACTCAGAAATATTTATAAATTTAATATTAATTTCGTAGAATACTTATTTAAAGTCTGATCAAATAAGATTTTGTGAATAATCTTATAATAGCTTAGAAATCAAGCTTCGTTGTAGAATGAATATAAAGTATCAATATGATAATACTTCAAAAGTGTATATACAAATTTGATTATAGAATAAGTACGAACAGTCAGAAATATTTCAGATATTAATTTTCATTTGGTGCGATACATCTTCCAAGTCTGATGAAATAAAATTTTGTAAATCACTGTATCATAGTCTAGATATGAAACTTTATTGAATTAGAATATTCTGTATAAGTACACAAATATCAGTTAAGAATGGTAGTATACATATAATAATAAGAACAATGAAACATATTCAGAACATATTACAGATGGACTTCCGAGAATACAACATTTTGAGTTAAAGCTGGAGTACCAGGAGATGGCAAAATGGTAAGTCCATCCAGAGAAGTAACTCGAGAAAGAGCAACATAAAGCTGACCATGAGTAAAAGGATTAGTCCGAAGATCTACCCCAACTTGCTGCAATGACTGTCCTTGAGACTTATTCACTGTCATTGCAAAACATACTCTGATAGGAAATTGCTTTTTTTTTTCTAAAATAAAGGGCAAATCCTCCTCACTGGTAGTAAGCTTGATTCGAGATAAAAGACGTACTTCACCATCCCACTTGCTTCCGAGAATGGCAACTTGTAGACAGTTTCGACCAATCCCCAGAACTCGCATTCTGGTACCATTGCAAAGTCCTTGCTTTGGACTCAAATTTCTGATAAGAATGACAGGAGCAGCAATCGTCAGTTTCAAGCATGAAGGAGGAATTGAGGCTAACTCAATACTTTGCAAAGACTCAGCTGAAAAAGGTTCAGATACAGCATCCTCTTCCCTCATTTCAACATGATTGACTGCTTCAAATCTATGGTCAAGACCTGGCATACGATCAAGTAGAATATTATTAAATTCATTAACAGTCTCATTTCGAAAGGCTAATATAGCACGTCCAATCAAAGACTTATGCATAGTAGTAGCTTAATTGAGAAGTTGGTCTGAGTATATTGCACAACGGAGTTGCTTCGTAGTAGTAACTGATCAGATGTATGATGGAATTGTGACTTGACCATAAAGGCTTGGATTGTTGACAAGAGTATGAAGAAAGTTGAGAAATATCTGATTGGCAGAATTTGGTACAATTCGCATGCTGGTTTTAAGGTTCAAAATCGGAAGTCTGTTCCAAATTGACCCATGTTGAATACAGGCAAGAACAGGTGCTTGTCTTGAATCTCGGCAAATAAATGGCAGTATCTGAGCAAAATCACCACCAAGGAGAGTTGGAATTCCTCCAAAAGTACAGTTATCGCACACTTTGCAGATGTCATTTAGTGTTCGATTGACGACTTCAAAGCAAGCCTTGTGTTGCATTGGAACCTCGTCCCAAATAATAAGAGCAGTCTTGCGAATTAACGGAGCCAAAATGAGTTACTGCTAATATTGCAGACTGCGTTGATATCGTTGGATAAGGGAATTTTGAAACGTGAGTGAGCTGTTCTACTGCCAGGTAATAGCTATGCAGCAATTCCAGATGATGCAACACAGAGAACAATCTTGCCCTGATCTCGGAAAAAGCTGGCAAGACAGTTGTATAAGAATGTCTTTCCAGTTCCAGCTGGTCCGTGCAGCAAGAAGGCCGATGATTTGTCTTGTTGTACATTTCCTTCATATCTCTGCACTGCAGCAGTAATTGCATTAAAGCAAGCTATCTGTTCAAGATTTAGTTGCTCTCACATTCATCAGCAAAAACAGATGTTGGGTCTGATCCGCTGGCGTTGCGTCCTGATGCAAGGGCCCGATATTCAGCGTCCCATGCGTCCTGTGCGTCCTGACTTGCATCGGGACGTTCCTTACATCCTGACGCAACGTCGCAACGTTTCTTATATCCTGACGCAACGTCGCAACGTTTCTTACATCCTGACGCAACATTGCGTTCTCCCGACATCCAGACTATCCCAGATTGGCCCTCTCGTCGCCTCTTCCTCCTGATCGTGCTCGCTCCGCGTCGCTTCTTCTCAGCGTCCTGAGGTATCCCGCCCCTCATCCCGGCTCGAGTACTCTCAACCTGAATTAATTCGCTCCTTCCTCAGACGTCGGTCTGCTGGCGTCTGGGGCAGCAGCACTTTTTCTTTCACATCTCGCATCTCGTGTATCGCGTATCACACCTCACTGGTCTGGCAAACTAATGATGTGGGTTTAAAGTCGCTTTCAATATCTTCTATATATAGTATTAAGATCACGTATGATTCTCCCACATAGCCGAGTCCTGATTCTCTCATCCAGATTCTTTAATAACCCTCATTAAATGTTCTCAAATCAATCCGGCTATTTATAAGCCAGCGCCGGTCCTCCTCCTGGATCTGATGAGCCAGACCAAGGATTATCCCTATATCTACTATTGTAAACCCTGGTGCGTCCTCCTTCATCTGCCCTGTACGAAGGCCATATTGATCGGATAGACGCCCTGAGTTGACTGGGGTTAGCCTCTGAACAGAGGCGACCCGACGCACAGTATTGTCGGATCTGTAGTCCCTGATTTTTAAGAGGGCAACTAGCCTTGCCGGCAGACGACCCCTCAGCGCACCATACATTTCTTCCGTACCCGCTTGTACCCAAACCCAATGATTGCGACTGCACGGGTTTCTCAAGTGGAGATGGCCGGTGGATCGTGCACGGTGGATCTCGTAAACATCGGCTTGTTGGAACGCAAGAAGCGGGATTTCAAGTTGTGTGAGTAGCTCAACCGGGCGTGATCGAAGCATCGCATGGTCCTCAGGAAGACGGTGCGCTGCAGGCAGGTTATGTCTGCTATATCGGATCAATTCACAATATATAATCTCGAGTGAGAGTCCTGAGATCCGGCCAAACTCCACGACGTTGGACACATCTTCCCAACATCCCTTCAGCACCCACCTGCAGACAACCGGCGCTGCTGCGGTCACAGTGCTGGCCGTCCTGTCTGAATGTTGCAACACGTCACCTGAGAGATCGGCGTCGCGACGTTTTAGAGATTCAAGCTTCTACAGTCGCATTCTGATGGCATTTTTACAACCGTAGCTGTGGACAATCTGGCGCGCAGCATCATTTTTGTTCAATTGGGGTCATCCATCTTTGATTTGCATCCTGTGAGCTAGCTCTCCGATCTTCGTGGAATACATCGGAATGTTGCCAAACTGGCATATATGGTCACAAAAGTGGCTTAGTAGATGCATCTTGATAAAGTTGAAATGCGATTCGCCACGGACCAAGTCCAGACGGAGGTTGTTTTCTTCTTGACAATTGTCGTTGCGCATCCGGCGCCGTAGGGATGGGGCCACTCGCTCAATCACCAGGGCTCTCTGACGTCGACTCTCCCTTCGTTGCTTGTCAACCTTGTCCTGCATGCGTTTTGTTACTCGAAATTCTAAGAAGATATCTTTTAGCTTATGAAACTGGTCCAGATAATCTTCCATGTAGAGTATGGTATCAGACGTGTGGCTTCGGTATTGCGCTATCATATTGAAGTCGACCAGTGCGCTGACGCATTCGAGAGCACGTTTGAAAAAGATGACTTGTGCACCTCCAGCCTGGCGGAGTGCCACGGTGAGAACTCCCAAAATACAGCACCCCAGATACCTTATCTCTTTCCCTTGCCACTGCGTAACTTCACGGTAGGGTTTTTTGGGGACCAAGAATGCTTGGTATGGCAGTAATGCCTTCCAAATGTTGTTGAAAGCCTGCAGTCGCCCATGTTTAGAGTTCGTTACGGGGCCTCCGGGGCCCCGAAAGATCCGGGGCCCCGGCTGTTTTCTCCCCCCCGCCCCGCTCAAAGGCCTGGGGTGGGGTTTTTTTTTCTTGCCCCCCCGCCCCTGTCCCCGCACGGGTCCCTGCCCCGTGTTTAGCCCCGGACAGGGCCCCGTCAAGCATCTTTCCCCGCTTGGTGCCACGCGGGGCCCCGTACTCCTTATCAATTTTCTGATTAACTTCTAACATCTTCTTTTCCTTATATTATTGTTGTGTTTAAGGTGTTCGCTATTTTGTCAATTATAATGAGCCAGGGGTCTACCTTTTATATTATATGTCTTAACTTATATCATAATACCTTTTGTAGGAACTTAAATGTGTGAAAACAATGGGCTCGAGATGCACATGCTGATCTTCATTCCTCTACTATCTTGTTAGCCAGTATGGAAAACACTTACACCTTCCTCAGCCATTCTGAAAAAGTAAAATGAATATGCATCGACCCTGGCCAGAAGCAGGTACCCCAAGGGTCTAACTCATTTTATTCTCTACAGACATTTTTTGAAATTTATAAAACCAACAAATTTGGCATACGCTCAAAATAGTTTACTTAAATCATAGCTCAAAAATATTCCACAGGTTGAATCATATACCCTGATTATTATTCAGGGAGTAATACGCTCAGAATCATACGCCCAAATTATTAGGCCCAGAACGATTGGCCTACTGTCATACGCACACACTGAATTATTATGCTGTGAATCATACGCCCACTATGATACCCTCTGATTATGCTGCAAATCATACGCCTAGAATCATATGCGCAGATTATTAGGCCCAGAATCATTCACCTACTGTCATACACACACATGGAATTATTATTCTTGGAATGATACGCCCACTATGATACCCTCTGATTATACCGCGAATCATACGCCTAGAATCATACGCCTAGAATCATACGCCGGGATTATTAGGCCAAGAATCATTGGCCTACTATTATACGCACACACGGAAGAATTATTATGCTAGGAATTATACGCGCACTATGATACCCTCTAATCATGCCGCTAATCATAGGTCTAGAATCATAGGCCTAGAATCATATACCTAGATTATTAGGCCCAGAATCATTGGCCTACTAGCATACGCACAGACGGAATTATTATGCTCGGAATTATACGCCCACTATGATATTCTCTAATTATGCCGTGAATCATATGACTAGAATCATACGCCCGGATCATTAGGCCCAGAATCATTGGCCTACTATCATATGCAGACACGGAATTATTATACTGGGAATCATATGCCCATTATCATACCCCTTGATTATTATGTCAGGAATCCTGGGCCTACAAGCATGTCCCGTGATTCCTAGGGCCAGAATCATGGGTCTACAATCATATGCAGTGATTATTATGCCAATAATGGGAATCATACGCCTACTATGATACCCCTTGATTATTATGACTGAAGTCCTAACCCTCGAATCATACGCACAGTACTCTAGTAGTATTTGAACCTGCCTATGGCCACTCGGGGAAGCCTTGATATGAGTAGCACAATTCATAATTATTGTCATTCTTTCTCCCCCTTTTTCTTCGGTATATTCTCCAGGGTCTAGAGGACTTTGTAATAGCCGGGAGGTAATATCACATCATTGGACCTGACTAGCTGTAAGAATTTAGAACGGTAACGGTAGGAATAGGGATTTCATTAATAATATGCCAGAGCATAAGACAGAAAAATACTATGATCCATTTCCCCAGCCAGCCTCTAAAGGGCACTGAATGTAAAGATAAAAATAAAAAGAGAAAAAGAGAAAAAGAGAAAAGAGTCAAAATGACAGCAAAGAGAAAGTCAAAAGTAATTTCTAAATACACTTAGGGAGCATTACCTCTACCCCTACTAGGTGTACTGCTAGGAGTGGCCCCACCCCCAGAACGAGTCCGAACGCCACTACCAGTCGGAGTCCAACCCCTTCCACGACTGGGCCGAACTGGAGTACGGGTAGCACTACCCCTACCACCTTGACCTTCTCCTCCCGTTCTGGATGGGCCACTTTCACCACCCCTGCTTTCACTCTCGTGTAAAGCTATAGCTGCCTCAGCAACCCCTGAATGCCCTCCTCGGGCACTATTTCCACCATCTCCCACTGTATTGACCCTCACACTAGCCGTTCCAGCACCATGATCCCCACCAGATCCACGGCCAAGACCTCTTCCTCCACTCGCTACGCCTCTCCCACTACCCCTCCCACTGCCTCCGGTATTCCCTCTATCACTACCCCTGCTATTACCCTCCCCACCACTACCCCTACCTCTCCCACTACCCCCGGCACTACTGATCCCAATGCCCACAACACTCCGACCAGTGCTTCCACCACCCATAGCATCATCAAAGGTAAGTTGCCTACTCACTGGTTGTCCTGAGACATTATGGGAATCATCATCGTCGTTGGTGTCATTGTCGTCGTTGTGGTGATTGCCGGTATTACTCCCGAGCCCACTATCAGCCCTGTCATCCGCTCTCCCACCACTATTACTACCACCGACGCTACTATCACCACTGCTAGGGCTTCTGCGGCCCCTGTCACTACCCCCACCACCACTAGCTCCACCCCGACCCCGGCTGCCCCCACTACCGGCACCACCACCACCACCACCTCGACCCCGGCTGCTATTACCCCCACGACCACCACCACCACCACCACCACTACCCCTACCGCCTCCACTACCGCTACTCCGGTTGCTGCCACGGCCACGTCTGCGGCTGTGGTTGCCCCCCCGACTACGGGTAGCCCCACGAGCACGGTTACCCTCACGACCACCAACTCCTGGGGCCGGAGGGCCTGAATCATCACCTGGCTGATCAGAATAGCCTGGAAGCAGTTCCCGTAACCTCCGATCAGGTTTGCCTGCCATGACATTCATGACATCGTCCACTAACCTCATGTCTGGTACCATGAGGGTCATGCGCCCAGCATGCGCGGCGGTGAGAGCACCAGCTTATTCAGAATAAATTAATAAAGCAGATAATTTTATTCCGATTGAAAGTCAACTTACCTGTCATAGTCATCACCAAGAACTGCTCAGCAGCTACCTGAAGGCCTTCGGCAGCAGCCTTTTGCCAGCGGAATGTCTGCGGAAGTGACATTCCAGCAACAATTTCTTGGACAAGGCGGTAAAAGGGGGCTTTTGGGAGAAGGTATCCTCCATCCCGACGATACTTTATGATCTCTGCCATTGCCCGTCTGCTGGAAGGGTATCGAGCTGGCCGCTGAACCCCATTCACGTTCCTTCCCGCTTTCTTCCGCCCCAAATTGCGTGTTGCTGGCCCCCAGTCTCCACTGCCTTTGGGACCCAGGACGCTCTCTTTTGTTCGGCGTTTGGGAGCCATTGGAAGAGTTCCTTTTTTTTTTTTTTAATATAATAAGAGTGAGAGATGGAAAAGAGTTATTGGGAAACAAAAGGGTTTTGAGAAGAATGAAGGATATTGAAGAAGGTTTGAAGGAGAAGGAAGATATTGTTGGTGAAGAAGGAGATTGTCGGAGAAGAAGATTTATACAAAAGGGGGGTGGTGGCGTTTGGGTTCGCGTTGGTATGGATACACGTGTAGGTATTTGTGCGTATGACTGTTATGCATATATATCTTTGTGCATATGTTTTTTTGTACGTAAGAGCCGTACTTTCCCTAGTTCTATGATGTATAATTGGTATTGATATGAGAAATGGTCTAACGAGTCATGAAACACTTATCTCTCAAGCTGGCTCATCAAAGATCTTGAGGAGTCCCGATAGTCGGGCACTTTTTCGAATTATAATTCTGGGCCATTATGTGACTGGGCCCATATTGATATGTACGTGAATTGTACATTGATTAAAGTTGCGTAAATCATCAACTCAAAGTCCCCAGAAAGTGACACTGTACAATATGTTTCATATAAGTTTGCGTTGAAAATAGCGTACAAAAGATTGTATATACATGAAGATGTTATATATTTTCTTTTTATGTATCAAATGTACAATCAGAATACCTAAATGATGTCAGTAGGTAGCACATGGCTTGAGTTATACGTAACCAACCAGGATTCACAACCTATGACAAAACTATCCCTGCATAACACAAAAGCATTGCCGGTATTTCCGAATCCTTCTTAGCAAGTAGGCATGCATGAGGTATCCCTTCTGCTCTGCGATTAGCACTCGTTGTGTTGTCCAGAAAACTGATTTATTTAGTAGGGCTCTAATCGGATGGGGCATAGGTATTCGGAGTCAATGTGACTGCCCCTCCGAAGTCCTTCAAAGGGCTCGACTTGCCCTCTTGTCTTTTTTTCCTTTTTCTTTTCTTTAAAGGAAGACCAAACCAAACTCTCTCCTGGCTCCTATTCCTCACACTTACGCGCTCACCCAATTTTTCGAACTGCGCCCTTGCCATCAACACAGAAGTTATACTCCATCTTAAATCAAGCTCTCCTATTCTCTCATATTAGGCAAGCAAAGTTCATCGCTTAAAAAAAAAACAAGCAGAAAAGGAAAACACTTTACCTACAGCTGGATCCGCACTCCCCTCCCCTATTAACGCCCCTGATCCTGACTATACATCTTCTGTTGTGGCCCACCGTACTTCTTTCGTTGAGGCGCATCTCTTTCCTTGCGGCGCATCTCTTTACTTGCGGCGCATCTCTTTCCTTGTGGCGCATCTCTTTCGTTCCGGCACACATATTAGCTTGCTGCACTCATTAGCCCCATTACCTCTCAGATACGGCAGGCACTTAGAGCTGTATCCTAGTACAATTCTGGGCTGGCAAAATCGAAAGGAATCTGGCTGAAACAGCGTTTGATTGGTACAAGAGAGCGTGTTTTGGTCTAAGGAATCTTAAATACCGTCAGAGTCTTAGCGAACAGGCTGAAAAGCGGTCAAGCAGGGCAAAAGGGCGGCATCTGGATTATTGAGATCAGGGATAGCTCGTCGGTGCAACTAGCACTGCCCTATAAAGTAAGCTATTAATATCTTGGATTTTCCCTTTATTCATGGACCCCGACTTTGGAGTATCAGACATAGCATTGATATAATACTCACAAATCATTCGCCCAAATCATACGCCCAAACTAATATTGGAATATAGAACACACCCCTTGAAAAGCAATGCCGTCCGCTTATTAATGGAAGCCACTCCCGGCAGGGGCCCTGGGCAACTCATAAAACCCCGAAACAATCCGTCGGAATCAGCATAGAGCAAGTCTTACCCCTCTTGAAACTGCCTTTGAAAGAGCCCGCGCCAATTGTGGCAATTGTCTAAATCAATGGCGGGATTTTGCGAGAAAATATGACGACTACAACGCGCTCGATAAAACTGATAAAGCTGAGGTGGACCGTGCGATGATTGCCGATGAGAATGAGATCTTGGAGCAGGAGCGCATTGCAATCTTGGCTGATTGGAGGCGATATTATCCGAACCAATTTGATGAGAATGGTTCACCGCTGGCAGATCCACCCATCCCTGTTGAAGTAGACTCTCCTGAGAGTTCTCCGGCTGACTCTGTAAATCCTTCACCAAAGGTTAGACCTGGAGTGAGAATGAAGAGCCTTCTTGATCACGTAGTGAAGCGACCAAGAAGAGAGACCAATTCCTCTTCCCTGCCAGCTTCTTCCCCATCAGCTCCTTTCCCGAGAGCTTCTTCTGGCAGAATGCATGCACATGGAGCAACTCGCCCATTCGCCACAGAAGCGGCTGTACCTTCTTATGAACCGCGTAGTGGTCTTGAGTCTGCCCCGGAGCCATCGCAAGTTGGGCTAGCAAGTAAGTACTTATTATATACCATCGACTCACTCGTCTTTGCCAGTTCCAAGCGGTAGTCATTACTTCTCTTGAGGACAAACTAGTAGTAAATATACCTTTCTGAGAATACTAAGTACCCTACAGGTAATACTAGCTGTGGCATTTACCCAGAATCTACAGGTGATACACTTATGAAATATTTGGCTGAATGAGGCATTCTGGGCAAAGACGAGAGAGTAAACAATTGCCTAGTTATCTGAGCATTTTTACTAATGTTTTACTCTTATTTCTTTTAGGTCAGAGAAGTTTAGAGTTCGTTACGGGGCGGACGGGGCCCCAGAAAAGGCGGGCCCCCGGCCCTTTTCCCCGCCCTGCCCCGCTCAACGGCCTGGGGCGGGGTGTCTTTTTCGGCATTCCCTGCCCCTGTCCCTGCTCAGGCCCCCGCCCCACCCATACCCCGGACGGGTCCCCGTTAAAAATGGGTGGTAACAAATGGGGCCCCGTCCAGGGAATGAGTGCGGGTGGGCCCAGGGCGGGGGCGGGCCGGGGATTACCTGAAAAATACCCCCCCCGGCCCCGTGTAAGGGCAGGGCCTTGTGAGTGAAAACCCGCCCCGCCCTGCCCCGTAACGAACACTAGAGAAGTTTCTCAATTCATACCCGTAGGAAAGACCATACCTCAGAGTATCGATTGACAGAGGAGGATATGAAAGGCGATTTGGACACGACCGTTCACGAGGAAGAGCTGGACGCTAAGGGTAAGCCATTGATTGATTGGGTGAAGCCCGTTGAATGGCTTTTGCCTAATGCTGAGGTATATGAGGAGTGGGAGGAGGACGAGGAGGATAAGGATGTGGAAATAATTGATCTCTATGACTCTGAAGATGAGACTGGCAATGGCTCTGAAGATTCTGATGAAGTTTATGGGGAGGAGGAGCTGGATATGGAGACGGATGAAAGTGAGGGTGAGTATGATGATGATGAGCAGGATGAGTGTGATGATGAGCAGGATGAGGGTGAAGATGAGAAGGATGGGAGTGAGGGCGAAGGGGAGGCAGAATATTCTGGGGCACTCATTAAGCCTGAGGACGAAGATGTTGATATGACAGGGATGGAGGAAAGCGATCCGTTGAATTTGGCCGGCAGAGCGGCACCAATGGGCCAGGCATTTCGCTCCAGTGAGCTCTACAGCGAGGATGGTAGCCAACGTCGGTTCTGTGCCAGCACACAAGAGATTGGAAAGCGTTTTCTTGGTAGGGCTATGACGCCCAAAGACTTTTTCGCAAGCCCCGAAGACCAACAAGACAGTATAGAAGATATTGTCAATAGGAGAAGGAGATATCTTGCCGGAAATGCACGCCTGATCCTTGATCTGGAGGCTGCTGCAAGAGAAGATGCTGAGGAACAAGGGATTGACATGAAAGAAATATATCGAATTGACCGGGAGCTGGACAGGCTAGCTCTTCTCAATGCGGCCAACCAGAAAATTCCTCGCCGTATTAAACAGGAGCCCAAGAGTTAGGGGTTTTTGCTTCTCATCTCCTTTTTTCTTGACGCCCCGTTTTCCCTGCTCTAGTTTCCTTATGTTACTCTAGTATGTCTTGTATCCCTTCTATCCGGAACTACCTCCTCACCTCTGAATATCTCAATACAGTATTATACATCAAATCCTGTGCAGTCTAAGTTGTTTTTTATTTTTTGTTTTTTTATTCGCCTTCCCTTCAGCCAGCTGGGCTTATAATTTAATTTCCATTTTCTGAATAAGTGGTTCTGATTAAATTCCCTATCATTCTTTTATTTTTGTTTTTATTTGGTTTAAGGGGCCTAGCTGGTATACTCTATACACATTGTATGATAGCCTAGGTCAAGTTTATCTCGCCATCTAGATTTGCAGTTTGAATAGTAGAACGAGACAGCGGCCCATCAAACTCATTATTTTCAAAGGGCAGCCCAGCAGAGGTAGGTGGTCAAAACGTGACTTTGCCTCCAAGTTGCATTTGCCAATTCTATCATGTATCAGAAAAGACGCCACTATAGGTAAATATGCGCCTGCCCCCACACACCTCAAGGGGTCTGTCTCCAAAAGAAAAAGTTCCTCTTAACTGCTATAGCAGTCTGATACAGTTAGAAGAAGGGTCAAGTCTGTGCCAACATTTTCCTTACTTCCAAAGTCAAGGAACCCCCAGGGCTAAACGCTACAAGAGCTACCTAGCACTAGCCAACGAGAGTATACTCCGGGTATTAGACCCAATGAAAAATGCCCAAAGCAATACACTCAAAGCAATATGCCCAGAGAGACATGTCCAATACAACATGCGTAAAGCAATACGCCCAAAGCAATACGCCCAAAGCAATACGCCCAAAGCATGTACTAAAAAGAAATCATGTGAAATATTTCATTCCCGATACCTGGGTATTAGAGGGTTGGGCTATTTCCTCGCGTACTAAGAATACTCTAGTCTAAAACTATACACAGAAAGCGATACGCCGAAATTCATGCGCCCGGACTCAAACCCTCAATGTGATCTCTTTCTATTGAGCCGAGACCTAATTCCCGACATTCCTTTAGACAACCTAGCTTCCACCGCTTGCAGAATATAATGCTATCTCGGAATCAGAATCAGAATCCACTATCTTACAATAAACCACACCCATAATCACCCTAGCATTAGTACTTCCACTTCGCATCATCTTTATACCGTGTACTGTAGCACGGATATAGATTCCAGCCTTTAGCGCACTAAGAATCCCATCATATTCAACATCATCGCCATCCAAGAATCCAGATACAATTTCTTTTCTCTGGAGCTCCACATTCTCTGACATGTCCTCGTGAATCTGAGTTTTTAATTAATATATATCACCCAAGGTCGGAGCATGCATTCCAGCTTTCGTATAATCCATCATGTCTACCGTATAGTTCAATGTGCAATATTCAGAATAGGATAATTGTGGTTTGGCTTACAAAAGAAGTGTATAACTTTATGACCCCATGACAGCGAGTAGAGATATGGATGAGAAAACAGGTTTGGCTCGAGGTTACCATAGTTGTCAAGCGAACTCTGAGGAATGCCCTTTGGCTCAAAGAAGCTATGATCGGTGGGGGCGTTTGCTATTGCGCGAAGTCGAGGCAGAGGAACGATATCCTCGCGGATGTTTTCTCGCGAGCTGGACCCAAGGATACTATCATGAATGGTACTCTCCATAATAAGAATTGGTATTGACAGGTAGAGATCGAGAACGATAATCGTTAGCTAGTAAGGGAAAAAGATTTTAGAATAATGAAATCCTATAGAGTAACAGAGAATTGATGGTGTAGGAATATTCGGTTTGAGATAGCATTCGTACCAAGAGGAGGATACAGATAAAAACAAAGACCAAACCAAACTCTACTCAGCTTTGATAAAGGATAGCAGCTTATATATTCAGCTAATAGGTACTAAGTTGGAGAGAATACAATTCAAGTTGAGAACCATATCAATTATGTAAGAGAGAGCTATCATTCAAACTCCGGGCCTGCAACCAACTGCCACGTTATTTTTCCTTTTACTAAATGGCGATGAGAATCGCACTGCCGAAAGCTTTCCAAGCTTGCTACCCGACCCTCAATCTTGTACCCCAAATCAAATACTTGTATAATATCACTATGCTCCTGCGTTCGGAGCTCCAGCATTCCTGCAATCTGTCCACCTCTGCATAACTTCACAGCCTTGCTACCATCATTCGCCCATTCGAACCCACAGAGTTTCAATTGGTATCGCCGACCAATCCGTGGTGACCGACCATTAGCCCATCCCTTACCTACATCTCTCTGTTAGCCTTCATAGAACTGATCACATGCATATGTGTCTTAATACTCCTATAGTGAGATCTAATAATAACATACAGAAAAAAAAGTCGGCAGTCTTTCTGCCAAAGGAGATGGTAGTGAGATCGACTGGATCAAGTGGACCAAATGTCCAGGTTTGAAACTGTGATATTGGAGTCCTCGGAATTTGACTCTGGGCCATTGTCTTCGGAAAAAATAGAGAAAGGGAGAGAGTAGGTAGTAAGAGGTTTTGTTTAGTATTGTCGTCCTATGATATATCTCGGTTAAGAGAGAGGCTGCTTTATTGATTAAGATGCCACTTATATATAACACAATAGAAATCATATTTAATCACTCGGAAATACCCTGAGAGGTGCCCAGCAATAGCATTACCAGTACCCGTAGAGGTCATTTTTGCATGAAGTTCATACTTGGGAACTACTTCAAGTTGTCAGGACGGGAAAGAGCTCCAGAGAACTGATGGCTATTACACAGAAGGTTGGACCCTAAGATTTGATTGCCAAGTATGATAGCAGTCATAGCGTTGTTAGAGACTAGTGAATTAACATGGGCCAACTCGGCTAAATACTCCAATTTAGCTATATTCAGAGAGGGATACTGTAGTCCTGAAGCCCATTCTCCGAAATCCTAGTTCTCCATTTTGGCACAACCTGCAGGGGAAGTGCCAAGGATGTCCCTGGATTCACATCTCGCTTAATATTTACCAAAGGAGAATTATTTCTATGCAATCATACGCACAAACTATACGCACAAACCATAAGCACAAACCATACACACAAAGAACCACATGTATAAAAATCATATGAATAATTCTATTGAATAGTTACTGATAGTCTAAATAGTTCATATGCGAGTAGAGAAATCAAATCACAGAACAGCGTATGGTTTAGATTGATAGTTTAGCAATTCTATCAGCATCTTATAACCCTTACTCATGACCTACCATCTATTTCTTTTGCAGAAAGTATTACTCAAAGCCGACAGAGTTTACTTATATTAAGTCTCTAAAGTCTTCAGGTCAATCATTCTAGAAAGCTCTCTCATTTTTCAAGCCTCTCTAAAATAATGTCTTCGCAAGCAGAATCCTCGCGAGCCGTCAGCCAGCGGTCCTATTCCCCTAGTCTTGTACGAAGCCGCACGTCCTTTCTACGCCTACAACATGAAACTCCTTCACAAGAACAATCTCCATCTTTCTCCCTGCTCTCCGTTGAATCAAGCCCGTATCCAAGCGAGTACCCAATAACACCAACTCCAGGACCTCCTCCCAGCCGCCCCCAAGTACCAATATCAAGTTCAATAAGATCCATACACTCGGACTCCCTCTCACTACCCCCAGGAAACCAGGACCCTGCTCAAAATATGCTTCATTCAGTGGCACCTGCTTTACCAATAAGCGAGGGCGATGAAAATCCATTCCAAATATTGGGGAACTTTTTTCTCTATGCGGAAGAGTATCAGGAGAGTTGGATAGAGTGGTGGGAGGAAACGCGCGGGTTTGCAGCATATACCGCAAAACCTGGTGGTAAAAAGAGGATAAGATGGAATTCTGAGCTTCGTGGAACCGAGATATGGAAATACTTTCAACAATGCGCGGACCGTACGGGTAACAGTATTGGCACGCCGCGAGTGATGTGCATCATATGCAGCAAGGTTCTAGCTCATCCAAGCGGCACAGGAACTAGCTCAATGCATGATCATAGCAAGTCCTTGGCCTGCAAGAAGGCAAGAATATTCAATGGATTTGATACCAGAGGTTCACAGAGCTCTGATGTTCTTATGATGTTGCAAAAGGGAACCAAAACAGGCAATAGACGTAAGATTATCGATCTCACAACGCCGGTAGGATTCGATCAGCAGTTGTTTGAAGAGTACTTTCTAAAAGCCTTTTTCGCGACGAATCTCGCATTTAATTGCTCCAACAACCTTGCCTTCCGCCGCGCCTTTAAGTATGCCCGCCCGGGTATAGAGATTCCTAGTCCTACCACCTTGACCAGACAATTGAAGCGGCTAGGCAGCTCTACAGTGGACGATATTCGGATGAGCTTACCGCTCGATACTAAGATTTCACTAGCTGCTGATACCTGGACTTCCCCAAATAAATTAGCATTCCTCGCAGTTGTAGCGTATTGGATCTCCGATTCTTGGCAAATGGAGGAGGTGCTGCTTGGATTTGAGGAAATAAAGGGTTCTCATACTGGGACAAACATGGCTAGGATAATTGATGGGGTTCTTGACAAATATGGGATTCAGAATAGAATTCTTGGTTTTACTACAGAGAGTGCGAGCAACAACAAAACCCTTACGAAAGCCTTAAACAACGCGTGGAGTTCACTATCGGTTGAATGGAACCATTTGGAAAACCATATCCCCTGTATGGCGCATATAGTACAGCTTATACTTGGCGCGTTTATGGGTTCGATCAAGGTGAAATCGAAGGATGGTCATATGCCATCTGGCTTTAAGACAGATTATATCGACAAGGTTATAAGGCTGGATAATGGCTTTAATAAAACCATAGAAAAGGTAATATACCCGAAGCCCGATATACTCAGACCTAATCTTTTTATATACACAAATCTATACCCAGCTGTCCACGAACACAGGTCTATATTCCCCAATTGAAAACACTTGTCGGCTAAAGCCGAATTAATCGCTGTCGGTGGTGAATCCTTAAACTTTCAAGGGTGAAAGATTATCTAAATCTCTTCCGGGCTGCATCTGGCTACTATAACCTTGATCAGTGATAATGCTAATCATGTAATATACATACTAGCATCGGAAAATGAGCATTACGACTGGAGCTTCACCTCAACCCCGGCAACACTTTATTCAAATTCAGAATGATAGGGTCAAGATTCCAACTACTCTTCTTTACGATGTCAGAACACGATGGAACTCGACTCTAAATATGGTAGAGAGATCCATACGATTGCGCGAATTCACAAAGGATTGGTTACAAACATATTCGGAATTTGTGGCTTTATGGTCAACCCCGGAGGAATGGAAACAGGGCGAATATATTCTTGAGTACTTCAACCCATACGATTTTGGACGTTGTGGATGTCTAAAACACCGGGGGTTACTATACATCGGGTATTCCAAGTCTATCAAGATATCTTTGATCATTTGGAAATGCAGATTGTGAAGTTAGAACGGAAGAGGATGCAGTGGAAGGTTGATATTCGTCAAGGTTTACAGAAAGCTAAATTAAAGGCAGCATTGTACTACGGTAAAACAGAAAACCCACAAGGTCTTCTGTTTGGCATTGGAGCTTGTCTTAATCCCTATTGCAAGCTTAATCTATTTCGTGAATGGGATTTCGATGATCCGACTGGTGAGACGGAGTATGAGAAGTCATATAAAAAGGCGTTTATAGCATATTATGATCACCACTATGCGCCAAAGAATGCCCCGGGCGCTAACACACCAATTCCACGAAACGGTCTAAATAGTCGATTGAAACACCTTCATGGGTCGAGACCTAGAGCCAGTGTGGTTAGTGAGGCACTTGTCTATATAGAGTCTGATTCCGAGATTGAGCCTCCAGAGCCCCTGACGGAAGACATCAATCCCGGACACAACCCGAGCGCTGGAGGTTTCTTTTACGAGGCAAATATATTGGACTGGTGGAAGGTTAATGCAGGAAGGTTTCCTAACTTGGCCAGGATGGCTAGGGATGTTCTTGCAGTTCAGGGAGGCAGTGTTGGAGTGGAGAGAGTATTTAGCATGGCAAGAGATATAATTCCCTACAGGCGCTCCCGATTGAAAAGCAGTACAATTAGAGCCTCAATGCTGGTAAAATCCTACGAGCACGAAGAATTACGACGAGAGCTAGCAAACCACGATGGTGAACGAGAGGCAGAGCGACTTGAGGAAATTGCTGCAGTGGAGGACTACCGTTTTTGGGCTGATGGGAAGGGGCAGAGCAGCGAAGACGATGGCTGCTGTATCTCCGATGATGACGAGTCACAAAAGAAGGATATAGCATGGTCTTTCGTGGATCAGGACGGACGGCGGGCCTTTGCAAGAGAGCCAAGACCTATACTACCCGCACGCGGCTCGATTCAGTCGCAATATGCACGCCCTACAACAAGTCAAATTCAAGATCGTACGAATCAGTTGGATGGCTCTGAAGAATCAGAAGGGGATTACGATGACGGTATATGGGATAGCATGGTCAACATATATGAGGCATCAGGCGAAGAGACAGAGGCAGAGGAAGAACCTTGCGGGGAATATTCTGAGATTTCAACAGGAGCGAGGGATCTTGGAGATGGAGACCCAGAAGCGGGTGCAGAAAATGGTATCGGTGGTGGTACAGGGGGTTTAGCAGGGAGCAGGGGGCAGGGGTTAGTGGAGGATGCCGAATCGGAGATACGCGATTCGCTTTCAGTCATTGAAGTGATTAGAGGCGAGCAGGCAGGGGTTGGGGCAATGATCAGAAAGCGTGCAGGCACTGGAGGGAAAGAGAAGAAAAGGTTCCGCCTGACCTAAGTTAGTTAATCTTTTGCAAAATCATTACAAACCTACAGAATCAGGTTATTAGACCTTAAGTTGCCAGAAACAGTAGTCTAGTATCTTGATTATTACTAAAGTTATATGGAAACCTTATTAGGTCAATGGTTCGCTTCAGGTACAAGGTATCAGCAACTCTAGCGATGTGGCGATACCATCGGAGGAAATAGTCATCCTTGGGCAGGGTATAGTAACGGTTGAAAATTGTAGTCATGAAATCAGAGGCTTAGTGTAAAGATTACTCTGTACCCAAGTTCAAGTCTGATACTTTCTATGGAAATTGCGACCTTAGATATCAAACTTCAACTCTTCCATAGAAATAGACACAGCAAGCACTAGAAGAGATTAGGCCATATGGCCTGCTCCAGCATCGCGAGGTTCCCGAGTTGCAAGAGAGCGGCAGCGTTGCTTACCCTATAGGCGTCATTTTTCCAGCCTGAGTCCCTCTGTTGGCCTATCAGCAGTAAGCATTCATTGCAGGCTCGATGTTCCAGTAGGCCTCTGTTTGCTTTCTCTATTTGTCTTATGGCCGTGCTCTTTATTTCAGGCTAACTCTTGTATTGGGTACATGCGTGTTTCGGCATATTTGCTTTTATCAATATTTCTCTGCAGCTACGCTCACGACTTGAGAACCTCTCGGCCCTGAAGGGGGCTATGTTATTTGTATCAACTCTTTTCAGAGAGAAATGCGCTAGAGGGCCTGAATTACCCCTCAAGTTGCCCGTCAAGTTACCTTCCAATCTGGGACCAGAGCAATATGCGGCTTTCTTGGTGTATATTTAGCGTTCCTTTTAGAGGAAGATATTGTTCTTACACTAATGCATATTTATTCAAGTTCTTATTCCTTTTCATCTTTCCTGCTTTCTATTTTGAATTCTTTGTAGTCCTTTACTCGCACTACAGAGTTCTGGCATTCCAATCATCCTGAATCAGTGTAGATATGCTTATCCCAGGCAGGAAGTATCCGGAAACAGGGATTAGATTTTCGTACGATAAACCCCCTAGAATTAGCTGAGCGCTCATACAAGATTGAATCCTCCTGTTTCTCCGGATGATACTTCTTGTCTGGGACGCCAGGTGCGCTTAATCCGCCACCTCAGGTTGGTAGGGGGGGGGGCTAGGATAGTTCTATGAAAGTAATCAAGCTAATCGGGCAGTACTGTACATTGAAGCCTTTACCCAAACTTAAGTTTTATCTTAGCCGCTTCTGATTTTAGGATAAAAATATCTATTAGCCTAGCCAGCTAAAGCTGACTCCCGCTTGTAAATACTGTATCCACATTTGAAAAGGGGAAAATATCCTCGGAAAAACCCGCTCTCAACCCCGGTAAGGATAAATACAAACAAGCTTGTACTCGGAGTACTCTTGGAGAGGACTTAACCCGATAATAAAAAGCTTAATTGTTTGAGTTCTTAGTGCATTCTATCAGGGCCTACCGTAAAAACTTGAAAAAGTCGGTATGCAAGTGTAAGGATTATCGCACTCCAATTGGCCAGCACAAATGAGCCCTGGTCTGCGATTGGCCACAATCCTTGTACCGGCATACCGACCTTTTCGAGTTATTACGGTATTTAACTCCGGGGCTGAATACCTCTACCTGCATATTGTCACTACTGGAGCATTTCAACAACTAGGTGGGTAGCCAGCAGAATACTTCATAATAGTGCCTTTGCCGCTGCGGCATGCCCCCGCTGCGACATGCTGCACTAAGCAGGGATGTCAAAGCCACTCAACATAGGTCTCACACTAACTACATCAGGCTTTCCAATTGCCTGGATATGCCCCACCATGGCATCTGTGTTTCACTTGACGGCTTCAAATACGGGAAGTTGCTGCGATGCTAAGCACCCTTGCTTAATGCAGCATGACTTAGCGGCAGAGGGGATGGCCGCCCCTGACTTTAATGATTGAAAGTCAAGAATCCCCGTCTTGAAGCCCTATTCACTAATTTTACTATCGGTGTTAGCTAGCCCTTTGGCCCCCTAAACATTCAAAAATCTTCCCAGGCACGCTCAAGCGCTCAGGCCAGATTTGGTCATCTCTTGCCTCGTTTTCGAATTATCAACACGGTGGGAGGATGACCAGCGCTAGATTCTACTACTAGCTTATTTGAGTAATCGTGATAAGAAAAACGTTGTTTTAGAAGTGGTGTAGTACTGAGAATACCACATAATGAGTACCGTCCAGCATTGCCATGGCGGGAACAAGAGTGGCCGGGTAGACTTGGTCCTAGATACCAAAATAGGTAGCCTATGATAAGGGAGGGTGGCTAAACTCACACTAATCGATTAGCGCGCACACTAAAATAATGTGAAATTCGGCAACGAGGGAAGGGATATGGCGATAGGAGTAGTAGACTGAATTTGGTCAGAAAAACGGATCCTTGTTCTCTTAAGGGCAAACGCAGCCATACTATACTATGAATTCACTAGCGTGACTGTGAAGACCTATTCCTTATAGCCATCGAGCAACAGCACATAAGTTTTGCAGGTTACACAGGAGGTGAGGACTGCAAACCTTGCTTGTAGAACCTACAAAACTTATGCCCTGTACCTTGATACTTGAGCGGTAAGATTCATTACAGGTAGAACACTGTATTGACAAATGATACGCACAAATGATACGCACAAATGATACGCAGAAAATGATACCCACAAACCATACGCACAAATTATACGCACAATATCATACGCCCAAGGGCGTTTGTCGAGTGGCAAGTTTCGAACCGACCCGCAGCCACCGGCCCACAATAAACAACCTCTCTTCATGATAGAACAAACGATAATCTCCTACTGAATGTCCAGTATTATCATCAGTAATAAAATGTAAAAAGAGTGCTATGTTGCTGCTGATTTATTGTTCTGCAGCGATCGGATTTCTTGCTGTCTGAAAAGCCCTATTTTACACTTCTTCCAGATCTCGCTACCGACCTCTGAGTTCAAGACTTTTAAGATAACCGAAAATAAGCGCCTGCTTGGACGCAACGGTTCCGTTCCGTTCCCTCATGCAAATCGACCTTTTCCTTCCACTTCAAAATGGAAGAAAGCCAATTTTCACCGCGGGAGCGGTCGCCCAACCAAACGGTCCCATTTTTGCCAAACAGGCTCTAAGGGCACCTCTATCCCCTAATCTGGGTGCAGATTCCGCAGCCCTTTAGCGTGGTTAGTGGCATATGTTAGCTTCAGATCTTTACCAAAGGTAATATGGACGAGCTCTTGCTGCGACCTGACCAGTAGAAAACATCTCTGCGGCTGCAACACTTGAACTATTCCTAATCTCGGAATATTCTAGGGAACTGCAGTTGCCCCTGGCTATCCCTTACCAAGTGGCCGAAATTCATGGCTGCGTAGCGTGCTGCGAACTCAGATTGGGTGTTTTTCCAGTGCCATTAGCCTATTTCAGTATCTGGGAGCAAGTCTACGCAGCCGCTCTTGTTCCCGCCATGGCAATGCTGAACGGTACTGATTATCTAGTATTCTCAGCACTACACCACTTCTAAAACAACGTTTTTCTTATCACGATTACTCAAATAAGCTAGTAGTAGTATCTAGCGCTGGCTATGATTACGAGGTAAGGGATAATGAACGCAGAAAAAACGCGACCTCAAAGCCTCGTTCTCTAATTTTTACTATGGGCGTTCACTATAGCAAACTGTACTCCGCAGTAAATTCACTAGCGTGGCCGGCAAACGCTGTTCCTTATAGCCAGGGATTCATTATAGCCCAGGTCAGCTGCCACAAGCGACAGGTACAGGTAAAGGGGTGCGTGTGTGTGGGCGTATGTGTGTGCGTATGTTTATGTGTGTGTACTTGGGGCTAGCCAGGTTAGGGCGCCACAAACTGGCTAATGACGCCCTCATCTCCACAAATAAAAAATAAAATAAAAACCCAGGCAACGCGCCCACCTCCCAGCTCCCGCCTTCCTCTCAAATGGCTCATGCACCCCCTTCACCTTTCTTCACATTCGCCTAAGAAGCCCACCTGCCTCCCTGCTTGCCTACCTACCTACCTACCTACATACCTGCCTACCTGCCTACCTGCCTACCTACCTGCCTACCTGCTTACCTACCTGCCCGCCTGCTTACCTACCTGCCCGCCCGCTTGCTTGCCTGCTTGCCTACCCGCATCCCCCCCTAGGCTGCTTTACCCACTGCCTCATACCAACGCCCTTTATTTCTTGCCGCTTTGAGCGGAGGGAAAGCTTGCTTTGAGCGAGTTTGGGTGGCGAGAACGACTATGGGTAAGGCGCCAAAAGGGAAGGAGAAGGAGGCTGCGCGGCGGAAGAAGCGCCGGCTGGAAAAAAGAATGCGGGAACGGCAGCAGCACGACTGCACCTATGACGATCAAGACGAGGGGGAACCTATGTCAAATTTATGTACGACAGCGCAAGGTATGCCGCCATTTCCTATTGTTTAACGGGCCTTTATCTCTTCATACTGTACGCCACAGCAAAGCCAGCGCTCTGTATAGCGAGAATGCCTATACAAATAATCTCTATCCTATAAGAGTTCTATGGGCGTTCTCGCTTCAGCGTGCTCTCGCTACGCTGCAGGGCACTGCATGTGGGCGTGCATGTCCCAGGCAACAAGTATCCGGAAATACGAGTGGGGAATTTGTGATACGCATTTATTTTTTACTGTATATTTTGCGAACCCCTGTTTCCGAATACTCCTTGCCAGCGGCAAGTGCGCGTGCCTGGGGTGGCAATTCCCATACAAAGTGTCCGGCTTCAATTCAACTGCACGGTGGCGGGCCTTATGCTAATCCTGTTTTCCAATTGCTTTAGGTTCTGAGCAGAACGGCTTACATGAGGCTCTCAAAAAGCTAAGCGATTTACGGCGGAATTTACGGCCGAATTTACGGCCGAATACCAATGGGCACATTATCTACCATACATGCGCTGATTTTGACGTTCTGAACGAAATCCTCAATCAGCCTAAACGGCAGCCCAGCTCCAACGCAAATCCAAACTGCGAGGAAGAGAACGAGCCCCAATTGAGGCGTGTTACTGGGGATACTGTAATAATCAATGACAAGTAAGCAATTAATAGCCCTCTACTAACTTGCATAAGAGAGATATGCCTTAGGAAGCCCGACTTTCCTATTTACTCGAATATGGACGTGGGTGATCGGACAGACAGGGATTAAAAATCTTAGGACAATATCTAATAATATCCAATACGTACCCACGCGGCCGCTCGCCCCGCACCGAGTGCGCCTAATTGAAAAACGTTTGCGAACGCGACTATTGTATACCGCCAAAATTCAGCATGCTTGCCGTGCCCCGGTGTTTGCGAATGCGGCTACAATTACATACGGGCAAAATCCTGGGGCTACTGCTACAGGTTATTTTTGCCCGCATATAATAGCTGTCGAGTTCACAACTGCCTGCGCACCGCAGGTATGCTCTGTTTTGGTGGTATGTAATAGTAGTCGTGTTCGCAAAGATCGTTCAATTAGGCGCCCTCGGTGCGTGAGAGCGACCGCGCGGGTAGCTATTACGTCTTGCCTTAAGATTTTTTAATCCCTGTCTGTCCGATCACCCACGTTCATATCCGAGTAAATAGGAAACTCAGACGTCCTGAGACATATTTCTCTTATCCAAGCTACTGCGCTCCATGTACAGGTTATGCTAATAATAAACTGCGAATAGGAACGGCGTTCCATGTGTAATAAAAGCAGGGAGTAATAGAGTGAGCTGGATGTTGCTTGAACTCGAACCGGCGGTACTCAAATATGCCACTTCGCGTACTATTGCGGTGGACCACACCCCACATGGCGCAGTCGGCACACAGGAGCGCTGCACCGGGGCCGCCAGCCAAAATACCAAGGATGCAACAACTTTGAGGGCTGCAGGGGGGAACGGGAAAGGGAAATTTAATTCAGATGGGACCCCAAGAGTGAAGGGTTGTGTGATTGGACACCGCGCCTTTGTGGCTAGAATGGAAACCCGTACGCACGATATTCAACTCGGACCCGGCCCGGCCCAAACGTATACCACCAAATCAGCAATTGCCGCATTGTAAGAATTTAGCCAACGCCTCCTGCCCTTAACTAAAACCATGGAGTCCTTATTCCAAGCCTTTCTTCCAAAAGAGCATGAGCAATACACGGCCGCCTACAATGCGATTTACACCAAGCTTCACGGTAAAAACAAAAGGGACCCAGTGGATGAAGCATTTGGGATATGAACCTCGCGCTCTCTTGTTATTAATGCAAATACCAACAATCATAAGGATTTAGAGGACGTATGTTATGGGTGGTGCGCGATTGTGGCATTGGGGGACTTTACAGGAGGCGACGCGTGCTTTCCGCAACTTCGTGTTAAGATTGACTGTCCTCCGGGCTCGGTTATTTTTTTGCGCTCGTACGTGGTAGAGCACTATACTGGCTCCTATGTGGGCAGCCGGTATAGCGTAGTTCACTTTACCCATCAAACCGTCCATGATGCTTAGGTAGAACTGACTGGGAAGACCTTATGGGAATTTGGGAAGATGCCAAAATGGTGGCAGTAGTTGCGTGAGAATTTAAATGTTTAGCTACTTTAGGGCCCGTTTACCTATAGAGAGCGGGAGGCGTGTAGGGTAAATGAATGGGTGCGTGTTTACCTAAATATACGGTCTACTATAGTTTAGTGTGAAAAATTTGATGAACCAACATGAGGTGTGCAACCATTAAAGAAAAACTAAAGACTATCTGCGTGGAAGGGGCTAGATTTCTATCTATGAAAGCACCGATGGTTTACTCGCAGCGAGAATAAGTCCTGAGACAACGTGTGCCACTACAATTCCCTGTAACCCCAATCACCGCAATACCACAATCGCTTAAGCCGATACGATAGTCAAAAGAGCCTACCGAATATTTGGTTCCTCAAGAGAAGAAGGGACTCTAATATAGAGGCATTTGGTATTAGGGGGTCTCAGACCGGTGGTTCAGGTCCGGGATGCGTACTGCTGTTCTAGGAGGTTCAGTGTAGGATGGTGTGAAACCTCCCTGGTGCAGATTAAATGTTTACCACTTGTTTGGCCTATTTGGTGATCAAGAACTAAATATTTACTAGCTATGATAGCTTTGAAGAAATTAGCATAGTAGCGCCTCATAGCTCATGATTATTTGTTCAAGTCAACAGTGTACCACTGACCACCAAACCATCAAACCATCCTGAGTACCACCTCCAGAGCCGGTACTAGTACTGCGGTTCATTTTTCCGGTTCATAGTTCGTGAACTAAAAACCACCTCTTTGAGCCGTGGTGAACTGGCGGTCTGAGACCCCCTATTATCCAGCCACGTCCGCGAAGTTCTCGTACCCTTCCGAGTACCATGAGTAATTGGAAAAGGTTTGCTAGCTCTCTCCCTTAATTATTCGGTATGATAAATGGTAATTAAAGTTTATGATGCCCCTAGGGGTATATCCGAAAAATAGTTACCAGAAGGCTTCTTGTTGTCTTGTTGTTGTAAATAGGTATTGTTCTTGAGGTACAAGGAGGGGTACGAGAACTTTACGGACACGGCTGTAGACATTATAGTTGCGGCTGCCATTGTAATAGTTATTGTCATGGTTGAATTAGGGGTGGCTTGTGATTGCGCTTGTTGTTTCAGGACTTCTTCTCGTTTCGAGTACAATAGGCTCCAAGGCGCCGTTTACCTATAAGCGGCTGTCTAGCAACCAGTGGCAGTGCCGACGGCCAAAGAAATTCAGTTAGATAAACGGGGTTTCAGCTATATGTGAGTGCGGCCAATGTATATATCCGTCTCATGGGTCTGATAAGAAAACTTTAGTGACCGGTCAAGGATGGAGGAAAGGTGGACTAGATAACTACTCTCTCTCTAGCTGCGGACAAGCGAGGAGATATATAACAACAAAGCACTCCTCAAACTTAGCGCATTCTAATGTAATACGGGCAACCAACTAAACCTGATCCCTGATGATCACAAACAATCTAGACCCATCCTGATATCCCGTAATCCTCCCTGATCCTAAGACCTATTCCCCGCCTGTGTGCCAACTCCTGTATGCCTAGTGCAAAAGGATATGAAAGAAACAATGAAACCAAATACCTGATACCCTATAGCTGAACACATCAACAAACGCATCAAGAAATACCCTATGCCTAGCGGAATAGGATGTGAGAACAAACCATCGGAAAATACCTAACCATCCAAAACCCAAGAAACCGCCTGCTCTAAACAGTTTCTCTCCTGACCACATATGGTTCCGGCCGTTTATACTAGGGGCAGGTATAAAGATTTTGGACACCCCAAAGTGGCTTACCCGCAAAAAATCCTCGAAAACTGGTAAGGTCACATGGTGTGTTTGATCGCTAAATACCGGCCCGTGTTCAGTCGCATCGACAAAATTCTCGCACGCCTCCTTAGGGCACGTTTCCCTATAGACGGCCGTCTAGCAACCAGACGCAGTTCCAACCATCAAAGAAAGTGAGTTAGGTAAACGGGCTTTCAGTTATATACTAGACAGTATAATAACTAAACATGCAATCATTCTGTTTTCTTTACATACCTTCAACTGTTGGTCCCATTCGGAAAATTAAATTTGTAATCATATATGTACTGACCAGTGGATCTAAAGTGCTATCTCGAATGTTCGCAATCTGATAACCTGTTAGTGCTGGAGCCTGCTCCTCATAGCATATCTCATCACGCATGTGCGCGGCAACCCACAATGC
>Ga0307517_10002008_pt1 | contig 33107 bp, 18 predicted proteins | sample 23_EM_MG_FD_194515 | JGI IMG/M metagenome (GOLD analysis project Ga0307517, IMG submission 194515) | Populus trichocarpa ectomycorrhiza microbial communities from riparian zone in the Pacific Northwest, United States - 23_EM | ecosystem: Host-associated > Plants > Roots > Unclassified | place... | reverse complement strand
AATGTTTTTTTATATTAAGATAATATTTTTTATATTAAAAAAACTATTTTTAATATTAGTATATCAAAACAATAAAAAAAATTAAATTTATAGAATCAAACGTGTTCAAACAGGGAATTAAGGGAAACAATGATTTTTAGGCAAGTATCTTTACTAGTTTGGCTTGACTTCCCCTTCCCCTTCTCTTGTTCCTTTTTGTTTTTTTTTTTTTCTGGATGGGCTAGAAAAATAGTCGTCTGGTTTTCTTTCCTTCAGTATTAGATGACTTTCAATGATTTATTTCAGATATTGAATGCTTCTTGTTGCTTTATCAAGATTGTTTTCAGCTACATAAAAATCGATGCGAGTATAGTTCTTGTTTACTGTGTTCTCTATGATTTTATCCTCGCACTGATAAAAACCAAATGAATTAGAACCGATCTGACTGGGTATTTGTGTGGTCCTAGAGGTCTCTATGAAGGAATGAAATTGAGATGAGATACGTGTATTTTTTTTTTTTAATGGTGTGGTCTTCAAGTTTTTTTAATTAATTTATTTCCTTGCTTATTAGCTTTCTTGCTTTTTTGAATCTATTTATCTATTTGAGTTTTCTAGAATTTTATGGTTTATAGATTTTGTGGATGTTTTTGGTGAATGTTATCTTTAATGGATTTTCATGTGATGTGACTTTGTGTATGAATTCCGGGATTGGGGGTTCCTAAACTGGGATTGAAATCTCAAAAATGTTTTAAAAGTTTTTTTCTTGATAAAATAGTAGCACCGATGAATCTAAATAAAAACATGAATAGAAACTTGAAGGGTGTAGTTTAACTGATCAGGTATCGGGTTTGTTTCTTAGATGTCACTAGTTCGAGTTCCACAAATATCAGGGTCGTTAACTTCAAAGCTCATGGGATTAATCGAGATACATACAAGCTGGTCCGAACATCTATATTAATAAATAAAAAAACCAGAAATCAGGGTTTTCTTGGTATTTAACAAATTGTATATAAATGAAGTGGTGGCAAAATCAAAGAAGGTTAGGGAAAAGGACTCCATGCCACATGTCCAGTAATTGTGTATTACTTATTTTGTCAATTTTGATGTTCTTCCAGTAATGTGGTACATCATTGAAGTATTGGATAATCTTAGTAAATCTTTTGTTTTGGGAAATGAAGGACCGTTAATGACATGTAAATTTTGGGATTAATTTTGTCATGTAGACTATGATAGGATCGATGAAACATGTAATGTTGTTATTGACATGTACTTGTTAAATCCTTGCAATATTATGGATTTGTTTTTTACACGCGCGCGCATACAGCTACACACATATATAGATTTAAGAGTACATGAATTTATTATTTACGAATTATTTATCTTGATTAGCTTGATTATTAAGTGTAACCAGCTTCACATGAACTTCATTAAAAATTACTTATGATTTCAAAAGCAAACTAGTAAAGGACCCGTATAAGAACACGGTCCAACCTGTGTTTTTAAAAATTATGATTTTTTTTAAATTTATATTTTTTCGTGTTTTTTTGATCGTTTTGATGCGCTGAAATCAAAAATAATTTTTAAAAAATAAAAAAATATATTATTTTGATGTATTTTTCAGTGAAAAATACTTTGAAAAACAATCACAACCACACTCTTAAACATGCTCTAAGTGTACCCTTGTTGCGCCACGAGAAGGATTCAAAGTTAACTTATAACAAATGAAAAGGAAGGTATTCATGTTATTGGTGTGTTTTTCAACATCATGTTTTTTTCATTGAAAAAATAAAAAAATTATGCATGCATTTAATAAAATATATTGAAAATTAAATAAGTCGTTTGATCATAAAAAGAGTTATAGATGCTAATTAAATGTCAAAGCAGAAATTTAATATTATTGAAAGTAAGTAGAAGATAAATAAACAAGTAAATATTTTACTGGTTATCATTTATATAAGATACGCGCGCTTGTCGTGAAGGGTAATTTGGGTTACTAAGTACGTGTGATTTGTATTTCTATAAGGTAATCATGCAAACGTAGTTGATATATCTAAAATTATTATAGCGAATTAAAGATAAATTACAATAATCAATTAAATACATTAAAAATTCATGTAAACAATTTAAAAGATTAATTATTGTTTTTTTTTTAAAAAATAAACTAGACAATTAAAAAATGCGAGAGAAGACATTAATAGAAAAATAAATTGAAAAAATGAAAGGCAAACAAAAAGGTTAGGCTTTACTAGGCCCTGCGTGTGCTTGCTTTTAAGTAAAAAGCCTAACATGTATGACTTTGCTAATTTTTTTCTTAAAAAAAATGCATATAATTTTTTTTTAAAAAAAACAAATAAAACGAACAACATGTCATCCATTTAAACATATAACGCGTGATTCACTTTGATATTTTTTGGTAATCTTTAATTACTGAAAAATCAAGATATAGGTATTTAGGTATCAGAACTTAAATTAGTTTGTTTTCACTTAAAAACACCATATAAACAACCTCAATAAAACTCGTTTCTAACTCACGAACACTATTTAGTCAAGTTAAAAGTCTAAAATAAAAAAGAAAAGAAACTTCATGAGTCCTGAATTATTTTTTATGACATGTTTAGAGAGAAGACGACCGCTATTAAATTTTTTATTTTTAGGATGAACCAATCCATATTAAGATCAATATTTTTTTTATGATTAAAATATGGCAGTTTGGCCGAAACCTTCATGTCTTCTCTTATTTTTTATAACTTTATCTTTTGTCTCTCGTCATTTAAGAACTAAAATATAAAAAAAATAAAAATTTAGAATCTAAGCATATAATTATGACAACAACAAGGACCAAAACAACACATGATTCAAATTTCAAGGAATAAATTAAAGTTTCTCATGCATTACGGACAACAAAAACAAAAAATAATTTTGTTTTTTGTCTGTTAATTTTAGTTTTTATTCTTTGATTTATTTAATAATAATCTAAAATTTTATTTTGTAATATCGATTTTTAATTTAATATTCAGATATTTTTTGTCATTTCGGATACACGAGATAATGCAAATTAACATAAATCTCAACACATAAAAACATGCTAAAACACTTTTTGAAAATGAAATTGTGAATGAATAAATTTTCGTAAAAAATTACGGAGATAAAAAAAAGAAGAAGAAGTGATTATAAACAATGATGTGAACAGTGCTATGTGTTAACTGCGCGCTATAATAAAAATGCTATAATGTTTTAAGTATCTCTCTAATTTTATTTGTGACGTGATTAGTAATTAGTAATGGTAGTAAAAACAAAGCGACATTTATCCAATCAGGGCCATTCCTATTTGATCAAAACACGCACTCACACCATACCTGCCTTTTCTGGACTAAACACCCCAAACTCTTTCCTCAAAAACAAACAATTCGTACGAAAACTTGAAAAAGTTGGGCTGTACAGTAGCCCCCTCGTTTTGTTGACAACGGGCGCCAAAAAAGTCCAAAAGGCGGCACATACAAAAAACACAAACACTCTTGGCCGGCATGTGACCTCTACTTGACCTCCTTTTATTTATTTTTTCTATTCTCTCTCCAGAAATTCCAAAACACCCTACTGCCATTTCCCTCTCTCTTTCTCTTTCCTCCATGTCATTTAGTAGGTCCCAACGGTCATCCGCCATTTCGCCGTTCCGTTCGCGGAAGTCACCGGCGCAACCTCCGCCTCCGGCTCCGAAGCCCACCGGACGGCCGTTAACCCCTTCCTCGACGACCTCGTCGAGGCCTCCCTCGAGACTGTCAAGCTCTGCAGCTAGTTCGGGCCCAAGCCCAACGCCTCATGACCAGCCTGAAACCAGCCGGAGCAAGGAAAACGTGACTGTCACAGTCAGGTTCCGCCCTCTCAGGTACTGCAACAACACCGTTTACTTGACTTGTTCTGTTGACTTGCAGTGATTGGTCAGTTGTTTATCTGATAGTGACGCTGTGATGGTGTCTCTACTAGTGCTAGGGAAATTAATAAAGGAGACGAGATAGCATGGTATGCCGATGGAGATTCGACAGTGAGAAACGAGTACAATCCTTCAATTGCTTATGGTTTTGGTTAGCTCTAAATTCTAATTTTCACTTTCTGGTATATAAATAAATGAATCCCCTTGAATTACAAATCTAACGAGTTTGAAGAGAATTTCATGATTAATTAATTAATTAATCAATAACAAGTTCTAAAAATGTTATTTGTTTGTTTGCCTTCAAAAATGGAAGTTTGTATTTAATTATTTAACTATCTGATTCCAGATAAAGTATTTGGTCCGGCAACCACAACGCGCCATGTTTACGATATTGCAGCCGAGCATGTGGTTGGTGGTGCAATGAAAGGGATTAATGGTAACTATCTTCTTACTGAACCTAAATCTTTTCATTTACTAAAAAATATTTTTGAATGGAGCCCAACTGAATTGGTTTTCAATCCACTAAAATTCCACTGGTGCTCACTGGCAATACAACAAACGTTGGCTAGTTTATTTGTTTTGTAATTTGCAAGAGTATGGATTGTGTGATAATCGTCCTTTGATGGGGTGGTTGTGTTTGATGACTAATAACAGTGACTGAATTTCTTGTTTGTAATGTGATAACAGTATTTGTTTCAAATTTGGGAGGACTTTTTGCTAAATGTATGAAATGTTCTGTTTTTATGCAGGGACTGTTTTTGCATATGGTGTTACTAGCAGTGGCAAGACTCATACAATGCATGTAAGCTATTACCTGGGGATCACATGCACAGAATTTGTAACGGTCATGTCCTCCCTAGCATTTTGCTGGGAACTTCACAATGGCCTACTAGTCATGCCTGTGGGCCCTGCTGATGCGTTAGATAGCTGCCATGGTCGCAATTGATGCTAATTAGGACCATGGAAACTGATTTCTGCATTGCTTTCTACTTGTTTTTTGGTGGTTTTCACTACACTGAGAGAGTTTTGAACTAGTGAATTAAATGCATCCTATCATTCCTTATACAAGGGAGGCTGACATGGAACTAGCTGTTTAGCATTTTGATTGATACTCATAAAGACGGTGAACTGCATTATTCTTTGTTCTCAATTCTTTCTGTATTTTGACAAAGAGAGAAGGTTTCAGACTAGCAAATTATGATGCATAAACATGTTTCTTCCACTAGGATGCTTGACATGAAATCTTATTTAGCAAAACCATCGAGAGAAAATAAGCCATCTAACAAACTGGTGGATAGAATTGACTGGTTTTTCATTTTCCTGAACCTGGTTTTGATCAATCAGCTGTCCTGTTCTGAATGCTTGTTAATTATTGTGGTGCAATCTTGTACCTTCTCTTTTTGCAGGGAGAGCAAAAGTCACCTGGAATTATTCCGTTGGCAGTGAAGGATGTGTTTGGAATTATACAAGAGGTAGTGGATTACTCTGCCTGTTGTTGGTTGTGATTGAAATGAATATTTTTGCGACCAGCCTATTTACACTGTCATTTTCAGACACCTGGGCGAGAATTTCTTCTTCGTGTTTCATATTTAGAAATTTACAATGAGGTCAGTCAATCTCCCTTTACTCACTATGAAATTTATGGATCGCTGAGACTTACTAGTTATTAGTAGTAAACTCCTGACTCCATGCATATATGACTCTTACCTATAATTGATCCATTTTTCATTCAAGTTCTCTTTCACTAGTTTGCATTGATAGTGGACTTTACTACTAGTCCACTAATGGGCAGAAACATTCATCATTAGTGATTGAAGCAAAGCAAAGATGCCTGTAAATTGCTCTTCTAGCTTTAGTGATAGACATGCTTTATGGATTTCACCTATGTAATTAGCATCACTGCTAAAACTAGTTATTTGTTTTTACTATATACCTTCCTATCCAAAATAAATGCCAAATTGTAATTTGAATGAATTGCTCGTCTTCATGACTGGTATCTTCTGTTTCCTGCTGACTCTCCTTTTCTTTCCCTAGGTTATCAATGATTTGCTTAATCCAATGGGGCAGAATCTAAGAATACGAGAGGATGCTCAGGTGGTTACATTTAAGTCCGGGAATTTTGCACCATATGATTACTTGCTGTTTTATCAAGAGGGATATATGTTGAAATGCTTCTAAAATAGATTGCTTTTGATGAAGTTGATAAAACCCTAAGTGTGTGATGGTGTGGTTGCCTGGAGCGCAGTAGCTCTGGCCATTTACTTCCGGCCTGATATTGCACCAATATTCTCAATTCTATTATTTGCTGTCAGTATCATGCATGCGAATAAGAAAGTACCTTGCATATCTCTTGTCTAATTATCCATCCTACTGGAAGTTATTTGTTGATTCAGCAACAAATGAAATTGAACCATCACCTCAACTCTATTCACTGATATGGAAGCAAAACCTTCTTTGAAATTTCATTTTTCAGTTGTAGATGCAAGATCAAGTCGTTGCCAATAGCTGAAGTGTTTCGCAATATAAAATCAAAATTTGGCCCTCCTTTTAACTTGTTTCTGAAATATTTATTTGCTTTTTTTCGATGAATTACAAAAAGAATTACAAAAAGCAACTTAAACTTGAACTCCCCTGCCATTTATAAATTTCAATGCATAGAACCTGAGTTGTCCATTATTTGAGAGCTTGTTTTAAGGTGCATTTTATGATGTCATCAGGGAACATATGTCGAGGGAATTAAAGTAGAAGTTGTTTTGTCACCTGCTCATGCTCTTTCCTTGATAGCATCTGGAGAAGGTACTTGACTTCTGTTATGCATGTTTGGAAAATCTAAGTATTCACTGACCCACATTTAGCTGCCTAACATGATCACTTCCACTCAATGTGATTCCTTTGATCTCGTTTAGGCAATGTATTTTTATATGGTTGTTTAATTAGTTCACCTACATTAGACACTATGAAGTGCGGGCACTGAATTGTCCTATAGTATTGTTCTAGTTACTATACATGTATCAACTATATGGTGTTGTGCAGCTAGGCACCTCTCTAATGACACTATTTCTGATTGTTGCAGAGCACAGGCATGTGGGTTCTAATAATTTCAATCTTCTAAGCAGTCGAAGCCACACAATTTTCACCCTGGTATCTGTTTTCTATTTTCGGTTTATGAAGTTTTACATTCTCTACCCCCCTCCCAGTTCAATACTGCTTGAAGCTAGAGTCGAACTTTCTAAAACTAAACATGCTGATCACCTTATCATTTAAAGTTTGTTTGACTGATTTCACCTTAATGGGATGGCTCCTTATTTATCTCTAGATTTTATTTTGCGGTACTTAACGTATCATTATCTATCAGACTATTGAAAGCAGTCCATGTGGGGAATATCAAGGGGAAGAAGATGTGACTTTGTCCCAATTGGTAGATTCTTTTGTCAGATATATTTGAATATGATTTTTCTGTTCATTACAGTCTGCTTCTGGGTACCCGACATGACTTAAATTCCGTGCAGAACTTAATTGATCTTGCAGGATCTGAAAGTTCTAAAACTGAAACAACTGGATTAAGGAGAAAAGAGGGTTCATACATAAACAAAAGCTTGCTTACTCTTGGCACAGTAAGATGTTGCTCTTATCTATTTGACATCTTATTTTCATTGTGTGACATTTATACTGAAACCAATTCCAACCTGCTAACATGCCTCACATTTCTGTTTAGTGCAACGTCCCATTAGCTAAGAAGTTTGGACTGTTAATGCTAATTTGTTAGTTCACTGGTTAAAATTTCAATGAATGCTGGAAAATGCCAGATTAGGTTAATTTTGAGCTGGTGATAGTCAATTACGGATGGATACCAAAATTAGTTTGGGCACCATAAAAGGTTTGGACAACAAACAACTAAATCTGAATGACCTTGGCAAGGCATTTTAAACTTGTTTGGGGGCATGAAGTACATGGTTTCTTGACTATTGGTGTGTAGAATGTGTTGTAGTGCTGGGGAGCAGGGAACTTTATCTAAGTCTTTCTGTATCCAAATTGTCAATTCATATAACCTGACAGTATTACTGCCTCTCCTTGCAGGTTATTTCTAAATTAACAGATGAAAAAGCAACTCACGTTCCATATCGAGATTCAAAACTCACCCGTTTATTGCAGTCATCTCTCAGTGGCCATGGACGTGTCTCTGTATGTTCGGCATAATACTTCTGATTTTTTTAGCATTCATATAGTGACATCTTTTCCTTGCGGCAATGTAACTTGTTTGGTGTAAAATAGTTTATTCATATTTATTCGAAGGAGGAAGTTTTTAAATATTTTGTGTCTATTTGTGGGTCTGGGGAGGGGCAGGTGGAGGGGATTGTTGTTACACTTTCTGTTTTGTTGCTATCCTCCATGTTATTGGAATAGCATACTATTACATTTTACTAAATTTCCTTCTCAAACTTGCATGTAGCTTATATGCACAGTGACACCTGCCTCTAGCAACAGTGAAGAGACACACAATACACTTAAGTTTGCTCACAGGAGCAAGCAAGTGGAAATCAAGGCTTCTCAGAATAAGGTGAATTTTTAGCTTCCCTTTCATGCTAAGTGTGGTTAACTTAAAAGGCTGCAATTTCATAATTTTCATTCATTTCTTAAAATGCTTTCTTTAGATTATGGATGAGAAATCTCTCATTAAAAAGTACCAGAAGGAAATTTCCTGTTTAAAGCAAGAGCTTCATCAATTAAAGCGTGGAATGATGGAGAGTCCTTATATGGCTGCATCTACCCAAGAAGATCTTGTTAATTTGAAGCTTCAGGTTTTTGCAATGGACTTCTATGCTTTATATAATCTTTTTATTTTAGTTGTTGCTAATATTCTGGATGACAACTGTTACTCCCACCCCATATTTGGAATCTATATTTCGTTTTGTGAGGTCTTGTATAAGTTTGATAATTAAATAAAGAGTGTATGTAATCATCTCTTTATAAATCATGGATGAGAAATTTAAGGGGTTATAGATATTTTGCGAGTGATAATTTGCGACATTGGTGTTTTTCTACTCTAACTTGAACATGTTAATTAATGTCTCCTCAGAATGGAGCTAAATATGTGATCAGGGTAGCATGGTGTATGATACTGCATTTTTTATTGTTGCTAAATATGTGATCAAGTTTTCCTTAACTTAAATAATAGATTATCATGTGAATTCTGTTCATATACTCAAAGGTTCTGTTGTGTAATTTCCCGTGGTCAAAGCTGGAAGCTGGTCAGGTCAAATTACAGTCACGATTGGAAGAGGAGGAACAAGCCAAGGCAGCTTTAATGGGAAGAATTCAGCGATTGACCAAGCTCATCTTAGTTTCCACAAAAAATTCCATGCAATCAAGTCTACCTGAAAGATCTGATCATATAAGAAGGCATTCATTTGGGGAAGATGAGGTCTGTTATTTTCTTGTTTTGCAAGAAAGCGGTTTCTGGATCTTCAATCAAGATGGCATGGTTTATGGATTCTTGATTTTATTGTTGTTGCAGCTGGCATATTTGCCGGATAGGAAAAGGGAATACATGACAGAAGAAGATGCTGGAAGCTATGCTTCTGAGCTTTCTGTAGAAGGAAGAGATGAGATTACTAATCTAGATGAGTTGGTGAAGGATTTTAAACGAAACAGGAGGCGGGGGATGCTTGGCTGGTTTAAACTGAAGGTATGTTCTTGTGCTTTAAAAGAGGACCCTTTTCATGAATGTTTAATTAGAGATGGATCTGGTTCGTTATGATGTTATACTGGTTGTAAAGAGAGATAATCATGGAATTTCATCAATACATTATTACTCTACTGTGTTTCTCCTTTCAAGTTTCCTCAAGCTACTTTTCCTTTCCTCTTACTTTTATTTTACATGCATTGGCTACATCTAGTCACACCTAGTGTGTTCTTGTTTTTCATTTAAATGCTGTTAGAGAAATCCCCACATTGTTTTTTTTTTTTATGGATTTAAGGTATGGCCTCTTGTATATGGTATGAGCATCTCCACCCAATAGTGCAATGTAATTGATCTAAGCATCCGAGGGCTATGATAGGATGCTGAGATATTGCCATGACTGTTTCCTATAGGAATTTGATAACTACAAGGCTGCTACGGCCATACATTGGAGCAGCACTTTGCTAAATGGAAAATGTACTTTATGTTTTAGCCCATCCATTTGCAGAGAGGCTGGGCTATGGAATCAATCCCTTTTAATTCTTTCAGTGAAGATGTCATGTTTAGAAGAGCCTTTAAATTGGCTTGTAAAAGCTGTAGTCAGAAGCGCTTCACATCTTTCTGATAACCTATGAAAAAGTTTGCTGATCTTTAAACAGTTAAGAAAGATCAGCAGATATCTTGAAATTGAGTGGCGATGGTTAATAAATGTGAACCATTTGATCTTCATAGTGCAACAATTTATCCTCTCAGCTACCTCTCTGTTTGGAAGATAGCTCGTTTGGCGTTTTAAACAGTGTCCAAAGGAAATAGTTATTTTATCATACAACTGGATGAACGGTTCATTTGACTTATGAGGTGAATTTGGACCTTTGTATTATGAACAAAAGAAATTTTGACTGATCATATCCGAAATAAGGATGATGCTCTTTATATACTTTATTACTCAATTATTCTAGAGAGTGTACTGTTTGCATTGATGTTTGGACCTGTTCTGCTAAACCTCCTGTTAGTTGCAGTTAACTTGATAAAACTTCTTAATAATTTCCCTTGCAGAAGCCAGAGAATCCAGTAGGGTCATCACCTAGTACAGATAGTGAGAGCTCTGCTGGTGGATCACCTGCCTCCCGTTCCAAATTGTCACAAAATAGGGTCACATTCAATGATATAAAAGATGGAAAGAGAAAATCTATCAGTAGGAAGGGAGATGAAACTACAATCATTGATTCATTTCCAGAAAGAACACAAGCTGGTGACCTGTTTAGTGCTACTATTGGAGGTCGCCGATTGCCTCCGGTGAGACGAACTTTAACTGCTATCTTAATATTTTAACATTACCATGCTCTTTCATAAGTATCATATATGAGTGTATTGTGGTGTAACACTGCTGAATCAGTCATTTTTCCTGTTATTGCTTATGACAAGTAACCATATCTGCTATGCTTTCATGATAATATATTAGGTGAGTTTTGTAGTGTGCTGTTGCCTTTAAATAGATAGTGGGATATCCATGTTTTTGCTTGATCATGCACCATTCAGTGGTGAAAGAAGGGTGGTTTAGAATACAAATAATACAAGGAGTACAGGAAGTTTTTATTTCTAAGAAGTCTGTTTCCTACTTCCCGTTGGGGGTTTGCAAGCAAAGCCATGCATGACTTCATTACAATTAGGGTCATGAGTGGTTTGGGAAATTTGAGATAAATGTTTGTCATCTCGATGTAACTTGGGTTGTAGGACATAGGCGTCTTCTGTAATTTACTGCATTCCATTTTGGCAGTATCCATCATGTAATCAACTCAGCAAGAGTCTATTGATCCCTTGATTACTATAGTGGAGGTGGTAATTTGTGTTGTAGGTGTATAATTTTTCCATATTTTTTATTCGAGGTAGTTTGCTTAGTTATGTTGAGTTGTCGAATTCCTTTGAATAAGTGTAAGTTGTGCTTTTCAGCAAAGGTCATGAGTTAACAGGAATGGTTTGAATGCTTTTCATGCAGACTGGTACCACAATAACGGATCAAATGGATCTTCTTCGTGAGCAGGTGAAAATGTTAGCTGGGGAGGTGGCATTGTGTACTAGCTCTCTGAAGAGACTTTCAGAGCAAGCAACTAGCAACCCTGAAAATTTACAGCTGAAGGTGATGATCCTCCTTGTGCATTAGATTTCAATAAGATGTCAACCTATTTGATTTCTCAGGTCTCTTCCTTGACAAGGAACTGAATTTTTTTTATTATTATGGATTTATTTTGATGGCCATATTGTTTGACGTAGGAACAAATGCAAAAGTTGAAAGCTGAAATTAGTGAAAAGAAGCATCAGATGCATGTTCTAGAGCGACGCATGATTGGATCAGTTGAGATGACGTCAAACACATCAACCAGCATTGAAATGCCAAAGGTAACTCTGTGTGATGTGATAGGCTTAGCAGATTTGAAGAAACCGGGGAAAAATAGTGAACTGCAAAAATTAACAGAGTCAAATGAGCAGATTTGAGAGAGAGCCAAGGAGTGTTATTTTAAAATATACAGTCAAATGAATCCCATTAAAGTTTTTTTGGTGGCTCTAGAAGTGAGAAATAAAAGTGATGTTCTAAAGGACAACTATTGAGACACTGGTACCTGATTGCGCCAGTTCACTATTCTGAAATTCTCTATATGTTGTGTGTGGCTATCTTTCAAATCAAATAATGAATTGCATTTAAGTGAAGTGGTGAAATAATCTTTATTTTGAATTGTCGGAATTCAACAAATTAGAATTCTTTGTATTTTTTTTGGCAAGTTAACATTACAGGACAAACTAGTGACATTCAGTAACCTTTGGCCTCTAATTTGTTTCCTTCTCTGTCTTGCAGGCTTTATCCAAGCTCACTACTCAGCTCAATGAAAAAACATTTGAACTTGAGGTTTGTTATCCTACTTACTGGCTAGCTGCAAGGATAGTTTTTTCAGCATCAAATGGCAGGATTTTTTACTAACTTGATTTCTTTGTTTTGGGATGAGTATTCAAGATTAAGTCAGCAGACAATAGGATACTTCAGGAGCAACTGCAGATTAAGGTACATGCTAGAGCTGTATAATCACTTTCTCTTTGCTCTAAAATGTGAAGTTTTTTATGATACATGGTTGCTGTAACAGATATCAGAGAACACTGAGATGCAGGAGACAATTCTTCTGCTGCGGCAACAGCTAAATTCATTATCAGAAAAAAGCTCCAGCAAACAGAGAATTGCTGAATCTGAGTCTACCACACACAGAAAGAGCAAAGAAGGGAGGAACGAGATTTGGTCATTTGAAGAAATTTATGCTGATGAAAACACACCAAAAAGTGTCATGAGTTTGAATCAAATATTTTCCCAAGATGACCCCAAAGAGTGCAATGGCACTAGTTTATTGAATTCTCAAGTTCTAATACAGGTTAGTTTATCTTTTAATTTTTTGGCACTTTCTTTTTTGGCACTCAATTTTTTTTTGTCTTTATGCTATCTTCATGGATCTACTAATTTACAGGTGCCTATTCTTTTCCTGATTTTTTCTCTGGTGGTTCTAACGGTTTGAGTGATGGGCTCTGTTTATGTATTTGTAGGCTTCTGAGATAGAGAATCTGAAGCAAGAGAAGGTGAAGCTGATTGAAGAAAAGGATGGACTTGAAATTCAAAGCCAAAAACTGGCAGAGGAAGCATCGTATGCAAAAGAATTGGCGGCTGCTGCTGCAGTTGAGCTGCGAAATTTGGCTGAAGAAGTAACCAAGCTGTCTTATGAAAATGCGAAGCTGTCCGGTGATCTGGCTGCTGCAAAAGAGACACAATGCAGATCTAACTGTTGTCAGAGGTCCATTTCATATGATTTTACACAAAGTAACTCCATTGGTTCTCTACCTGACGGACGCATTAGAAAAACTGAGGATAGTCTTTTGGTTGGGGAGTTGCAGAAGGAACTAAATGAAAGATACCAAAGAGAAGCTTCATTGGAAATGGCACTTTCTGAGAGAAACAAGGTAGAAGGTGAGCTACGAAAACAACTTGATGAAGCAAAACATCATGAAGAAGATTTGGAAAACGAGCTTGCCAATATGTGGGTGCTGGTTGCAAAGATGAGAAAGTCTGGTGTTAATGCTGAGGACATGCCATCTGAAGGGGTCTATGCATCTACCACTTTTGGAGTAGGTCTTAAAAGTGGATGTCTGCTATCTAATGGTCATTCTTCTAGAATATCCAAAGATGAAACCTTTGAAAACATTGATGGGATGAAGACATTAGAAGAGTTGAAAGTAAGCTATCAGAAAGAGAGAAGAAAATGCAAACAGCTAGAAAGCATTATTTCAAGATTGAAGGTATTTAGTTTCTTGACCAAATTGAAATTGCATAACAAATTCCCCTTTACTGCACCTGGATAAATTTTGCCTGGATGATTTTCAGGTATTCTAACTTGGCTAGATGTTAACTGAATTGCTACTGTTTGTGTAAGAGTGCATGCGTGAAGAGATGATCAGAGTACACAACAGTTTGATCGAGTGCCCTAGATCACCGAAACAATAAATGTTCTCCGTTTAGAGTACATCACAAGCTCAATGGCATAAATTTTAGCAATTAGAACATCGTGGGGTCCAACATTCCAATTTATTTTGATTCCAATTTCATTGTTGAACAGCTTAAGAATTAAGCATGTCATAGGATTTTGATATTCAAAATCCTGGCATTTGTCTCAAATCAAATGATCTCTCTAGAATTAATTTTTATACTGACAGATCGAAGCTACTGACTGCAATTAATCAATTCAAATATTTTATTAGGTTGAAGACATAGATGGTCTGGATGTCACAGCTCTTGAAGATCTACAGAATTTTCACGTCGAAGCCATAACTAAAATCTGCCATGCAAAGGTGACATTCTTTTATTCTCGCTCTTTTAAATGAGGTTACTGGATGTGCTTTCTTTTGCTGCTTTGTTGACTTGTATTTTCGTCTTTCAACATGTATCTCGTCTAAACTTTAATGAATAGCTTAATTAACTTGCAAATGTGAGCCTGATGGTGTTTGCATTAAAAATAAATTTTTTCATGTTAAGTATTTGGAGTTTGATTATGCAATGCATCCGAGCACATTGACTAGCGCTTATTTTTGGGATTCACGGGAGTACTAAATATTATATTGATCATCTCTTATAGTTGCTTTACCATGCAGTGTGCAAATCGTGCCTGATAGCATACTAAATCCAACTTATGGAATGCTGCTGCCATCAGAGCTGCTGACCTAGGTTAGTCCTGACCCTAATTTCGTGTACTCCTAAGAAGTGTCTGCTGACGTGTTCTAGCTAACCACTTGTTCCAGTGTAAATTTAAAATCAAATTATTTCTATATTTACTATACTTTGGTATTTTTGATGCACAGCCTAAATTTATGAAGATTCAAGCTTAGGGTTTTGATAATCTGCCCTTGGCAACATAACATTTTGTAAAATCCATAATCTCGGGCTATCGATCTCTATTTACAATTTGTGTTGATGTTTTGCGATTGGCATCTTGTTGCATCGTTATTTTCGGCCACACCTGTCAGGATATTTACATTTATTTGAATCAGACTTCTCCTTAATTCACCATCAATAAAGTTCCTGTGATAACCAAGAACATGTAAAATTGATTAAACCTTTGATAGATTATATGCTTTCAGAGGGATATAAACGCAACTCTTCATCCACGCCATAATGGTCACGCCAATGTACTAATAATCTAATCCCGTATCACATTTAGGTTACAGATAAACCCAAAGATACAGCCTCACCACGCAGCACAATTAACACACCTATACCCTTCCCTCTACCCGAAAATTTGGGGGGTAAATAAAAACGGAATAGGTGAAGTGGGATACAGACAGCGGGTCTATGTGCATTTCTTGATGTGGCCATATGAACCCCAAAACACATTTTCTGCTCCTTCAAATTTCAACTCATGCATATTCGTGTTGGTTTTTTGCAGGTGTAATCTTATTTGTACAGTCATCGAAACAGTAACTAAATCAATTTGTCAACTTCTCACAGTTAACTCCTTGTAGAAGCTACAGTCATGGGGATGGCAGATGACATTTTTTTGTATTTAATCAGTAGCTAACTTGCAGCAGAAATGGAAAAAGAACTCTTATATTTATGTGGGACAGACCCATTTACATCATCTATGCTAAATGTCACTGAATATCAAAAGCTCTGTTGTCTGTATCAATAATGTCTAATGACATCAAGTTATTTTTTCCTTCTATTTTTTGGTGAAAAGTTTGGTCTTCTCAGAAGCATAGGTTGCAGGACAATGCTCCTCTAGGATACCAAAGTAGGCCGCATAAGGCTGGGAAAAACCTTCATTATATTCACGATCCACGCTGTTAAATAAACAGGAGGAAGATAATCATGGTGAGAGTTCCAAGATTAAGTATATAAAATGAAGATATTACTAGAGAATGGATCAGGACTTGGGAAGTCTATTGCAATTTGTTGGGAACCATCCAATCTGCTGTCTCTCATTGTCATAAACCACCACTCTGTCTTGCATAAAAATGTCTGGACGGCACGGAACAGAGGAATCAGATTTATACGATTAGGATATATAAAAGGTTTTATTAGATAGGGTCCGTGGTTCTGTTAATAATCTCTCACCTCCTATCACATTGAGGTTTCCCAGGCCTTGCTCACCGCCGTTCAGAATCCCTAAGCACACATTCCCATCTTTCTGAAATGAGGAGAGGTTATTAATATGCCTGCTGACGTCTAAATGTATGGTTGCTAAGTGCAGGGAACTTGTGAAATGTTTTTTGAGGTGCTTACAGTGATAATGAGGTAGTCCTCAGGTGCCAACTGCAGCTGCACATTCTTTGCTTTTATAAAGTTTATGGTTAAGGGCTTGAAAAAACTCTTGATGTCAAGAATAGATTTGATCGGTTTAGCAGTTTTCCAGCACACTGCAAGTGCCTTCTCCTCCGGTGCATCTTTTAATGGCATTCCACTAAGATCCTTCCTCACCTGAGACAGAAAGTTAATGATTCGTGTAACAAAATATTTTACTGTGTTTTTCTTTATCTGATTCAATGTTATCTTCCTGATATAAAAAATCAAGCGTATCTCACCAGATTAAGTATACTCTGGTAAACTTGAGCATTGAAGTAGGTATAGGAGCTCCCGCTGTCAAAAATCAGCTGTAGTCCCTTAATGCCAGTGGGCTTTCCACCAAAAAGTAGTTCTGCTGGTCCTGACGAGTATAGCGTGCTGGATGAAAATAAAAAGAATTAGTGCATTTTAATTGAAGTAACCGAGCGAAATAAAAGCTGAGAGCAATGGTCTAAAGAAGGAAAAAAACAGAGCTAGAGCACTCTACTCTGAGGAACTGCGTAGCATTGGAGTCCAAGTGATTCCTGAAGGCGGCAAAAGGTGATCTCCAAAGAATAAAAAGCCACCTGTTACCCTACTGAAACAGTGGCCAACCACATTTTGCGTGATACCCAGGGTTCGTAGCTGCGAAAGAATGCTTGCTTTCCCTCTGCCAAGGCCAAGAATCCCAGCTGTGTCAGGCGGTGAGTGTGGGCCAAGATATTTTTGATCATATCCACACCTGCATGATTGCAACGTATTTCAAGATGGTGATCCATGCTCGAGCTTTTCCAAAATCATATAAATTGGTATGTGCCACCAGATTTTACAGTAGCTAACAGAATAAAAGTACAGTTTCTTTTAAGCTTAGTTGTGGGCTCATCATGCACAGAAAAAAAATGTTAAAGGGTGCGTCAACTGAGATGGAATGCATGAAACCCACCCAAAGGCGATTCTAGGTTGGAGAAGAGATCCATTGTTTAATCGTAGCGGAAAGTAGTCCGACAGCAGCACGCCAAGAGATGAACCAAGATCAGCATACTCGACTTCATAGTCACACTGCTCAGTTGGGATGTCGCAATTGTTGTTTTGTATGGCCTGGCACAAGGAACTTGCACAAGGCACACGATTGTTCTTTGGCTTGTAAAGTTTATCAAGAGGCTGCACATTAGAATGCATATTAAACACAATGCCAGGTCATTACAAGACTCTGTTACATTACTGGTTTTGTCTTCTATACAAGGACATGCTTACCTTAGTGCAACCTTTGCAAGGAGCATCACATTGGACCCAGGTGAGATCACTACCAGTATCAATATCCAAGTCAAAAGCCTTTGGTGGGTTGCCTATGTTCAGAATCACAGAGTAGTGCCTGCAAATTGCAAGAAGATTCGTTATTATTGCACTTCAAAGAAATCTTTAAAAGTCAAGTTACAAACTTGAAATCTCAATTATAAGCAATTTAATATAGACTTATTTTCCAAAAAAATAAAGACACCTGATATAGAATTAATTTATGAGAAAGGGGTCAAGTCAACATTCCCTGGAGAAGGAGAGATAATCTCAAGAAATGCTAAAGAAACTACGCGGGACTACAAACGGGTCGTTCCAGTTGTTCCTAGAAGAATCCAGGCGGTGGAATTGAGTCGGGAGAATGTGATTTGAAAAGTCAAAAGAATCGTTCAAAAACAGCAACACACCCCGCAAAGACGAGAAAGAACCAGACCCGGTTGTAGAAGTCAATTAAGCAAATAAAATAAGAGTTACAGAGACAGTGGTGCCCGGAATAAATAAACGAAAACGAAAACAAATGACCATGGAATTATCCAAGAGGCAATGGAATTCAGAGTTGATGAATGGCCAAGCAATTCTCCTCCAAACCAACAAAAAAGATAGTACATGAATCCAATATTCTAATAAAACAGACCATTAAAAGATAGTACCAGGAGACACACGAATCCAATATTTTCATTTCATTTTTGCAAAGAATCAAGAAAACACGCACCCAGTAGGATAGACATTTCCGGTGACACGAAAGAAAACAGAGGAGCCAACTCGATCATTAGCAGGCGTGGTTGACTTTCCTTTGATGGGTGTTTGACTGGCAGCAGAGAAGCAACCTCGAAAATTAGCAGCCATTACTATAAAGAACAAGAGCGTCATCGTCACCAATGATACGATTCTTTTCCTTTTCTTTTCCATCTTTTCGAGTCTTTACAGTCGATTATGTTGTGAGCAAAAAGGGGGTTGTTACGGCTTTTAACTTGAAAAGGGAAAAAGAAAGAAAGAAAGAAAGAAGTTGGAGACTCAAGATGTGAAATCTACTTGGCTTTTTGTCTGAACGGAGACATGAGCCTTGGCTTTAATAGATGTGGCGTCTCTCCACGTGTATTACAGGGAGAGTTGAAAAGGAAATAAAAATCAAAACTGGGTGCAGCGTTTTCTCTCTGGTTTTTTTCCTAATATTATAGGGTTCAGGGAATACGGGCTGGAAATAAACAATATTGAATCTGAGCAACTTCAGCTGGAATCTCCTTCTCCTTTCTTTTGATTTTTTACAAGTAGAGAGAGGGAAAGGGACACGTAGGTGGTATAGGATTTTTCATACAAGGAAATTTCACGGAGAGAGAAGAAAGCAGCGTCTAGAACGCGTGGTTATTTGAAGCAGGAAAGGTCGAGACTGCCCATGAGGATTTCATTCAAATGTTGTTTTCAAAGGGCATAATTGTCTCAGGACTGTGGGTCGGTTGATGGAGTCAAGAGTGTCTCTCTTCCGAGGATAAAAAGCGTGTGGGAGACAATATAATAAATGAGAGGGTCATTAAGAAATTAATTTAGATACCCTCGGTCTGTCCAAATTCAGCTGTCTCTGCAACTATTTTTTATTAAAAGAATTTTTTTATTTTTTAAATTTTTTTAATATTAACCTATCAAAACGTAAAATTACTAAAAAAATAATTGAAGCGGAGAAAAATATAAAAAAATGTATTTTTAAAACAAATTTTTAATTTAATAGATAACATGTTCTTCTTCACGCGCAAATAGTTGGGTTTCTTGCTTTGCTTGTGGATAAGGGTGTTCTTCTGATATTATATTTGACATCTTTGTTTTGGTTGTAATGGGGAAAATCAAGTGCCTAGCCGTTCATTTTTTAATGTTATCCCATGGATTTATTCCATGCTACTTTGATTTTGTGCCACACACGCTTCTGGTTGATTTTTTTTCTCCTTTTTTTTATAATAGGTTTAATAGCGCTAAAAGTTTGAATATTTTTATGTTTTTGGAATAAGGTTTTCTAGGTTAGTTTTTTTTTTACAAATTTAATTTTAATCGTGGTTCTTCTTTCTAATCTTTTATTCAGTTTTCAGATTCACTTGATTACCCGTAAAACAATCCAAATGGTTGGTTTTTTGTGTGACCATACTTGGGATATTTGTTGGTATGGTCAAAATAGTGTTTGCTTAAAGTTTAATTTTTTTGTTTAAAATTAAAAAAGAATTTATATTTTTAAATCGTTTTAATGTGTTGATATTAAAAATAAATTTTAAAAATAAAAAATTATTTTAATATATTTTCAAATAAAAAAAACTTTGAAATGTAATCTCTATCACATTTCTAAACAGGTACTTGAAATATAAGATCTAGAGTGATCAAAATTGAAGAAAGGGGCTGATACGATCAATTTCCAAAACTTGAGGGACCATGGCTTTATTTTACTTATTTATTTATTTTTTAATTATGCACCAGGAACTAGCTGGGATAGCTCCTAACCTCGTTTACCATGTCAAAAATCAAAACCCGTATTGACATTATTAACCTTGGATGGTTTTTGCTGGAATTTGGAATATTCAATTCAATAATGTGTGTGTTGGACTAGAGTGACAGATATATCATTTATGACGAACAAGTTCAATCCAAGTCCTTATATTTTGATGCGATTAATTTTGCCGACATTTTAATGCGATTAATTTTGCCCACCACCACCGTCTTTTCAAAAATTCAATGCGATTCCTCTCTGTAGCCTGCATTACTGGTTTTAAAAAGACTAGAATCCTAAAAAGCGGAAGGCTACACTGACGCCAGTACAGGCCCATTTGAAAAGGGCCGTAGCCATTTTCTTGCATATAATGTATCAGAAACAAGTTATGCTCCTTAAAAAGAAAAAAATTAAAAAAAAAAACAGCTGTTCTCCAGTCAAAATTGAATAGACGGGATTTTTTCTATCCTTCGCACTGTTTGTTTTAAAAGCGAAAAAATTTTAATTTTTAATTTTTTAAAATTAATATTTTTTTATTTTCATATAATAATATTGTGTTGATAACAAAAATAATTTTTAAAAAATTAAAAAAATATATTATTTTAATATATTTTTAAATAAAAAATATTTTAAAAACAAACCATAATTATATTTCTAAACACCTCATTTCATAGAAATTATTGAGGTATCATGGAAAAAATAAGAGTGGTTCTCATTCCCACCTGCTAATTTGTTTTGGTAAAGTTGAATAAAATGATGAATTGAGGACCGTCACCATCGGTAAAGAGATTATTAAATTTTTTTTCTGATATCACTGAGACTAGTTAATTAATGATGATAAACATTAATAAGTAACAAGTAATGACACGAGCTGGTCGCTGCGGTGCCTTCATTTGATCTGTGTATCTGTTTGCGAACGGTGTTCAGTATCTACGTCACACGATTTCCATTCAACTTTTTGACTCAACATTTTAAAAGTGTTTTTTTTAATATATTAAAATAATGTTTTATATATATATATATATATATATATATATATATATATATATATATATATATATGAAAAATAATTAAAAAAAAAGGAAATAAAAAATTTGCAAGAAGTTCCCTTAATTGTTTGATTAAACGCCAGTGTACTTTCTATCCTTGTGTAGTTTTTTCTATATACTTGGTCCACTCTCCTTTAATCATGTCTGCCTACTACTTGCTCCACTTCTCTCCTCTCTTGGCTTCTCCTCTCGTTCCCTGTTTTCCATAAACACCTGGCTGTCTTGGTAACCGTGGAATCAGATTCAATAGAAATGGACGAGCGACAACCAGTGTCATCGCTTGAAGAACCAAAAAGGGACGAGTCAGTGGCAGCAGAAACACCAAGTTTTCTTCCAAGAACAGGGCCCAACAGTTTCCTCAGTAAGCATAGAATGGCAGCTGCAATCACCCAACTTCAGAGTCAAATCAGTTCCATACAGGTTAGCTTTCATGTATTCTGCAGTTCGAGTACAAGCAGCAACAAATTATACTCCGAGTATTATGCAATAACTAAATTTGCAGGAGGAGCTGGACCAACTTGATACATTCGGTGAATCATCGATTGTTTGCAAAGAGTAAGCAACAGCTAGAGAAAAATAAATATGTCCCATCTCAAGCCCTTGCTCATTCTTGAATTTTTTCAATTCATTTTTTATTACTTGCTCTGCAGACTCGTATCAGGTGTTGAATCAATTCCTGACCCGCTACTTCCGTCGTAAGAACATATATATTTTGTCACTAGTATTGTCGCTGCCTCCGTGTATTATCATCATCAATGTTCATTTGCTGGTGTGATGATAGTTGATTATTTACTTATTTATTACAGGACTCAGGGTCCGGTAAACGCTAGCTGGGATCGGTGGTTCAAAGGAAACCAGAACTCGCGAAGACGGTGGATCTAAATAGTTTTCTATCCATCATGAGTGTTAATTACCACGCCCATCATTTCTAATGTGTACTAAATAATGATGTTTAATGCATAAAAGTTTAACAACGTGAAACTTTCTATTTTATTTTGAAGAAAATGGATAGCAATTTTACCCAAAAAGATGAAAGCTGTGGCTGTGCAATGCAGTTGAGACGGCAGCCACATTTATTGATCTTCAAATCAATAAATAAAGAATATAGCAGGTCAACCTCCCTCCCTGCAAAATGCATTTAGTATATCCGAGCAGGGCAAATTAGTGACCCATTCATCATCATCCCCAATTTTTAGATTATAAATCTTTTGGGACTGGTCTAGTTCACTCATTTATCCCATTTTTTTGTGGTCTGTCGTTGGGGCTTATTCTATGGTCTCTTGAAATTTTTTTTGTGCTTATTTATACTAGCTGTAGCTATGAAATAGTAACGTCAAGACATGTTTTGTAGAAGATTTTCACTTCAATAATCACTGTGCTCCAAACAAGCCATCTCAAGCCAAATCGAGTTTGAACGGTTTCTGGTTCATCAAGCATCTCAAAAGTCAAAACCCAAAAAGTAAACACTATCACAATCTGGCTCCAGGATCAGGCGGCAAAGAAGAACAATCAACAGAAAACAATAAACAAGTAAAATAGGCTGACACGATCCTAGACATTGAAGAATTTGTTGGTTCCTCAACCTACCGTCCTTTAACCGTCTGAAAACAGCCACCGGATTGCAATTCGTAGCACATCTCACCAAGACAAACCCAAGATTGCAGAAAATTGGTACATGTTACCTAGAGGTCCAGGTGCTCAATGATGCTGCGTGCACAGTTGGGTTGTCGTAGGTTCACATGCCATATAGCATTCAGTCCATCAAATGTATGGCCTAATGCTCCCACATTCGATGAGCAAGCATGACAGCATGAACACCAGCCTTTTCACAAGTTTTGACAGACTGTTTGCAATCTGATGCAGTAAAGGGATGTTGTTTTCCCATTTAGACCAAAGAACAATGGCTGGGAAAGATCATCCGTAACATGACTGAAATCCAGCATTCATGGGACAAAGCTTTCAAGACATTTTGCACAGCAGATCTACAACAAAAGTTACATCAACTTTCCAAGTGTCGGCCAACGGTGCTGTGTTGTTTAATTCATCTCTAACTACAAAAAGATACAGCATGTTTCGTTGGATCTACAATTGCCAAAATCCACCAAGTTCAGCCAGTCTGCAAGAGGGAAATGATAAAAAAGGTCGCTATGTTCATTTCCTTCACAGACATCAGCCAACGGTGCCAAAAAGGGCCAGTTCATCTCTTGGTATAAATGTTACAAAGTGCTTGGAGAGTCTAAAATTATGTATTGAACCAGTCCTTCAACGTCAAAATGCTGGGAGCCAAAATCAACCAAGGCCAGCCACCAGTTCTGACCAAAAAAGGTAAAATATAAAGATGCCAGCATTCAGAAGCCAGGGTTACAGGAATAATATTCAGTAGAGGCACATGCACACGTTAGAAACGATGCCTTACCTCCACTATGCAAGTCAAACATTCAGGTCTTCCTTCCAGAATATTGATCCTAAAGAATTTAATGTGTGGAGACAACTATCAAAGCATGCATCTTAAACAACTGGGGATGCAGTAGTTGTAGTCAAAAGTGTTCCCCAAAACCCTTTCTCGGGATCTTGTGCATTTGCTTTCTGGTCAGCAATCTCATCTGTGAACATATCAACAAATATTTAAACGTAACACTATCCCATCTAAAACACTGGACAATCATGTTATATCATAATCATATTGATAATCTGAAGCACAAAACCTGTTAATAAAGACCACATAATCAGTCAACCATTTTGAACTTCAGGCTGTTATTGTCATGTCCATTGTTATATGATATGTGACATTACTGCTTAAGCATACAAGTTGTGTTAGGAAATAAGCTTTCCTTAAATAAGAGGAGACTATCATTCAAATAAAATAACCATTGATTTTAAGGTAGTTATAGTATAGCGACTCAAATTACCAGCAATATCTCTATGCTCGTGGATTTCAGAATCTTGCACCCATAGCTTGTCACCAGGAAATATACTCAAGTCTGCAAGCGTAGCACTTTCCTGATCAATAATCACCGAACCTTTGTGAAGTATCTGGTTCTCCTTAACCACCTGCAGTATTTCCTAGGTTAACTGATACACATAAGCACAGACACTATATCTACGTTTCTACAGCTATGACATTAAAGAGGTTAATCAAGTGAAGATAAAAAGATTAATGTTGGAGAGCCAAAGGATACAACATATTTGTCTAAGACAACCACTGGTAGCAGATCAGAAACCAAATACAAGATATCCATTTCATCTAGACATCACAATATGAAGACGTGCAAAATTATTTAGGTATCACAATTATCCAGATTTTTTGGATGGCATGTGTGTCATTTCATGCAACCTATAGACTAATTTCAACCAATATCTGACTTCTAATATTTCAAAATTTATCCAATGCCAAAGCTTCTCTTTTGAGTGAGAAAACTTCATTTGTCAGTTTTTGAAAGAATAAAACTTTCCTAAAATACATTTATGAATTCCATGGAAGCAACATTAGTTCAAATTACGAAAACATTCCAAACCTTACTGCTTAAAATCTTTGATGCATGTACGACTGAACATGGCATCCAATATATCTTTGATGATCAAGTTCTAAATATTTATCAAGTTATCTGCTCACTGTAGCATACCCCAAGCGATTCCCATATCATCATTTTTAACCGGTATAATGATGTGGAACCAGAAACTTTTAGATTTACTGAAGTCCCATAGCTGGTCTTTCGAGGTCGCTTGGAGGCCCGCCGATCTGTCTCAGAAGTGGCTGAAGAAGCTTCTAAAATCGATCTTGGAGCTTCCTTACCACGCACAAGAGATACACTTATGTCCTCATTGAAGTAATTCAGCTTCTTTGCCAACTCATGACTTTTTCGTTCACCAATGCAATCCTCACAAATCTAGCAGAATCATCAATGCCATATCAGCATTAGAGACAAGGGAAGTCAAATCCCAGTGGCCATTTCCCCTCCTGATAAGAGGGAGGTCTTGGGTCTGAAATTAGAACCAGATTATAGGGAAAAGAGTTTATGACTAGGCAGAAGCCTCCAAAAAATAAAAAAGAATTAAGGACGAAAAATTGAAGGTCTTTTACTAGCTAGCAGAGAACAGTGGTTAACACAGTTCAAAACAAAAATTAGGTAGAATTTTTATCACCTCTGGAGAGGTCCTAATTACAGGCTGTCTGATCTCAGGGCCATTACTTGCTTCATCTTGAGAACTTGGATGGTCTTTACATAGTGACACGTCTTCTCTGCACCCACTCAAATTACTTTCTGTGACATCGCTGGACTCAATTATTGCCATTATGCCTTTCTCCTTGTTGCCGCCCCACTCTTCACAGAAACTGTTCCAGTCATTCTCTGTAATGATTGTTAAAGCATCTGTCTAGAACCAAAAAACAAGGGAAGGAGGTTGGAGGAAAATATCTGAAATTAGTGCACTCAAACTAGTGATGTCATTCTATTTTGTCTTCTTCTAGGTTTTTAAGTGAGATTGAAATGAAGTAGAAAGTGGCTCATTTTCAGCACCATTTTAATCACTACAATAAGATTTGCACACAAAAGTTTCTTGCAAATACTGGCCTACATACGCGATCAATATGAGTTGTGTACTTGTAATACTTACAGAAGAACTCTTCTGTATAAGCATGCCACGTTTGTTCATCAGGTAAGGAGGCCTTTCTAGGAGTCGGGAATGCTGAAAATAAAGGAGGGGGGACATGAGTGGAACAGCAAATAAGTCTCCTTGCAAGTTAAGTTAAAAAACAGGCTAGAAAAAGAGTAGGCTGATGTACATACTGATCCTAATTCCAAAGGTATAATTACCCTTTGTTCACTCCACAAGTTATAAAGTAACTTTAACCATACTGACCCTGACCAAAAAAATTGTGTTTAAAAAGTGATACTCTTTCCAGTAGCCAACTTTTCATGATTTGGCTACTGGAAACTTACCTGTTCACATTTCAGTGCATCAATAACAGGATCAAGAACTTCAGGTTCCACTGATGAAGTATTCTTGCCACTTGCACTCGTGTAGTTTCTCCATTTTGTGAGCCATGAAGAAGGCATCAGGTAATACGTGCAGTTCAAAGACAGGGGAATACTCTTTCCAGTAGCCAACCTTTCATGATTTTGGCGATGTTTGAGCTTCATCTCCCTGCAGAATGGCACAATTCAAGAAGAGAGAGGGAGATTGCATAGATCTATGTTATTGATAAAATATGTGAAACCTTATAGAATCCTCGAAGCAGGCAACTTCAGAAAGTTCATCGCTGCATTCAGGACAGAGTTCAGAATCTGAAGGAAAAGTTGTGCATCCCAGTGGATCATCAGGTTTTACAGCAACCGCATCCTTATACAAAAAGAGCCAAAGTTTCTCAGGAACCAGCAATCGCTTGGCACCAGTTTGCTTAGGCCTCAGTTGCCCATGTCGACACCTAATTGAAGCAGTTGGTCCTGCATCGGCTTCGCTAGGAGCATCGATATTTTTTCTTCTCACCCACTGTTGCAGCCTAAAAACATGAAATGATCAGAATTACAGGACACCTTCCAGAACAACACCAGTCCAAGCAGACTAAGTCAAGTTCGAAAGGGATGAAGAAATGCAGTAGTTGTTGGCAATAAAAGCACAAGAGATTGTTTAGTTCTTGCACAGGAGAGAGAGAGATTATTAAAATTAGGCTAGATTATACCCATACCCCTAAACTGTTGGTCAAAGTAACATTAGTCCCTGAACATAAAATTATGTGCCACTGGTCCCTAAATGAATTGTTTGATTTGATTTAGTCCATTTGTTAATTCAAATTAGCAGTGACCAATTATTGTGTGGCATGTGTCATGAATTGATGTATGTATCTTTTGGAAGTGGAGCAACATATACACGTGTCACACAATAATTGGTCACTGCTAATTTGAATTAACAAATGGACTAAATCAAATCAAACAATTTGTTCAGGGGCGGAATTTTTTTGTTCAGAGATTGATGGCATTTTGACCAATAGTTCAAGGGGGTTGGATACATGTTGGCCTTAAAACTAGCATGTTCCCGGCATCAGTTAATTTTTAAATTAAAAGAGCCTTTTGGTAAGTCACACCTAATAATCACTAATAAAAGAAGCAACAAATCAAATAGAAAATGTGAAAAGAACAAAAAGGTTCCAAGCATACCATGTCTTAGACACAAAATATGTTCCATCTGAACATTTCTTAGTAATTACATCGTTTGCAAGATCTCTCATTAATGTTCTCTGATCCCTATAGCTATCAGCAGAGACCACAGATTGAGCACTATCAATAAGGCAAGTCATGCAGCAGTTGCTGTTGCTCAGTGCTGGCCCTCCATCATGCTGCAGTTTTCAGGCATTTAACAGAAGAGCAACAAAAATGATTGCACAACCTAGTAATAAATAATGCATAGGAAAAGAAAGATGAAGCCTAAAGCAGACAAACATGAACACGGATACATTGTGCAAGTGTGTGTGTGTGTGCGGGTATAGAGACGGAGAGGAAAAATAAGTTGCTGAGCTAATGAACTAGAAGTGCCAGGACACTTCTCCTTCATACTTAAAAATACAGTTGTATGCATGGCACACAAGTGTTGAAAACACAATTAACAAGGGAAAGAATATTAACGTGTGATGAGGAATTTTAACATAAGCAATAAAATAAGAGAGATACCTTAGAGAACAAGATTCCCCAAGTCTTGACAGACAGCCGCTTCATGGACCCAACTTTAGACACTGGGACTTCTCCATGTGAGCATTGGATAGGTTTGTTGTCTATAGCACTGCAGTACAATACAGTGGTTTGCAAAGCCTTAATGGAGTTGTAAAAATTTATATGCCGACAACACAAAAGTAAACAAACAAAACAAAATATACACAATTAAGATAATCAGAGACTGAGGTGCATATGACAAATTGGTAAATATGAATCATAACAATCCCTGGTGAAGCCTTGTCACTACTTTAGCCTCGAAGCAGCAATTATGCATGCATAATGTAGCACCACATATACACACTTACCCTGGAATGACGTTGTCCGCCCACTGGCGAAGCCAGGCTGTAGAAACCCAATAAAACGGTTCTTCAAGCGACCGGACAGGAGCTTCTGAAAGAATTGATCGCACTTCTTGCCTCCGTTCTGCTACATGATGCACCTCTCTTTCCTTCTTCAATTTGTACTCTTCACAAACAGCAAGATATACTGCATTCACATCCTTTATATCCTCAGAGAGATGAGGTGGAAGATGAAAGCCATTGTGTAAACCCTTGTGACCTTCTAATTGAATAATGTTTGCAATATGATTTCTTTTATCATCATTCTTTCTAGTGCGCTTAAGATTATACATCAGTCTGTATGCATCAATAGATGAAAAACTCTCTTTATGACTACCAACATTAGATTCTAAAGACTGTGGCAGAACAGCATCTACACTACTTCTGCTGGTATCAGCGGGTGTTGCTCCAGCACAAGATGGCAAAACAGTGTCATTATGAACAACTTTAGCAGTAGAACTTGAAGAGCCTTCTCCAAATGGACGATGACCTAGATTTGAGACATGCTCGTCATCAAAAACCCACCACTGCCCTGTATTCTCATCCTTGATATGAGCAATGTAATGGCCACTATTTACAGCAGTTCCCTTGTGAATCAACACAGCTGACAGGTCATATATCCATTCCAGCTGAGAAGGTTCAGACAGTCTCAGCCCCATGTCCAATTCTCCAGGGAAACCAAATGCAGATGTGATTTTCTTCCTTGTAGTAGTCTACTGACAAAAATCAATACACAAAGTGCTTAAGAACATGATTGCCTGTTCCCGGAGCTATTCTTTTCTTGTAATTGGTTCCAGAAACCTCAAACAATGAAGTGTGAAAAGAACCAAGAATCTTTAGCAGCAAGAGCAAAAATTTAAAGCACGAAGCTACCCTCATGCCAAAAACAAAGACCATGAAACCACACAAAACACAGCGTCATTTATGACAAAAGGAGCTACAGGTGCCATTCAGCTACTTAAAAATTTGATATCACTGCAAGTTTTAGGATAGTCACCATTTACGTGCCTGTGATCAAACTCCTATTTCACATGATTGTCAGAAAATCCATTTGTAACAATTTCCTCTGGATTCACCACGAGCCATGCATTAGCCTTTTGTCCATCAAGAAACCCATATATCATTTCAATAAAGCTACTTCAAATCTCATATGCAAGTAATGAACTTCAACTTCATCATAAGAACGGAGAATAAGCTATCATTTGTCAATTGCAATGCATCATTTAAGAAAGGCTACTGCCCAGTAATGGCACCACCAAGGTGAAAATAAAAGCATATATTAACTGAAATTCGGAGATGGGAAGAGAGATAAATGCGCTTATTTGTTATAAAATTTCACAAGTAACGGTAACAGAAATTTAGCTCTTGAAAGCACATCACAGAGTACCTTCGGAAGGAACTCATAACGCTTAAGCTGAAAATTAAGAACATCAGGAAGTGTTCGTAGCCTGATGCGGTGAGTGGCATCTACAGTGCTTTTACACAATTCACAATTGTATTGATTCTCTCCATGAAGCTGTTCCACACTAAGGTACTGATCCAAACTCTCATCTAAGCTTTTCAAGCCTTTGACATTCAACTCCAGCTCGTAGAAGTCTTCGGTTTTGGAAGATGCATCAGAATCTCTTCCACAATTTGAGCACCTGCATACAGAACAAAAAGCAAAAAAAGAAACTGTAACATTCTACATCAATGACTATTTGGCATGGTGGACACTTAAGGTGCTATAACTCAGAAATGACCACTCAATCGTAAAGGTCAATCAAAAAAGAGCATATGCAACTGACATGAACATAGAAGGATAATCATCATAGCACCAGATGAACAAAAAAAGAAATCCAATAACAAATGAAAACACAATCAAAATTGGTTCTTGTCTTACGTTGTTACTTGAGACACACTTCCTCGAAAAAGATCTTGAACAACTGTTTTCACCTTAGAAATTTTAGAGTTGTTCAGACAGCGTTCAAGCAGTGAAAGAAGCAAGGTCAGGAACTCATGGCCATCCTGCTGAACTGCATTATCTAACTCCAAGGTCATTATAAATGGAGCTGGATCAATAACAGCCATTTTACTAGCATGCAACTGTGCAAAAAGCCGGGCAAACTGATTTAGCACAGGCTGTTCATTTAACAAATCTGGTTCAACAGAGAAAACAATTTCTCGGAATGAGGCATTCATGTACAGACACTGGAGTACACTGTTGGCATAGCATGTTGCTCCCAGATTTGTTAGACCAGCAGGAGTTTCATCCGTATTACGAAGATCTTTGACTGGGTCTGATCCAAGTGCTTGAAGAATATCAGGCATTTTCTGCCATAAGCCAGATTTACGACTTCCACTGGGTGGTGGAATCAAACCACAAAAGCAGTTGGGGTTGTCCTTGGTATTCACACGACAGCCTTGACAAACTGGCTTCCATATCATGTACAGCTGATTTACATCACCATCAGTTACTCGACCACTTGCATGAATTTTCCTGTGCAAATAAGCAATAAAAATAAAAAAACAAAACAACACACAAAACAGACTATCTCCAAAAAAAACAATAAAACTTAGTACCTTAATATTTCAGAGGTGATATTAACATTGTCGCCCTGTCTATTCCTTTTATTTTTACCACGCGTCGCTGGTGGAGACATTTTATCATCAGCGTACTCTGCAAATGGGCAACAATATCACTGATTGAAATCAAAATCAATTGTTTCACAAGTAAAATAAAACTCATCAAATATCAAGAACATAATAGTTAAAATAAATAAGAGCATACAATATATCAGAAAAGAAACTGAAAATACAGTTTTCACCTCCAAAAAAATTGTCCTTTTCGAAGAATATCATGTGCAAGCATATAGCATTGACAGCAAAACCATAGTTAAACGCATTGTATATATATGACTCGTAAATTCAACACACAATTCCCACTAGCAAGCAAAAGGCATCAGTAATAACAATGCATCAGTCCTATTTCTAACCTATTTTTGGAAGATAATATATTTTCTTGAGATGAACTACAGCTCTCGCTAAAAATGGGATACGAGAGTAGAGATGGAGATAAAAGAAAATTGATTTTTCCATTAAAGAAACAACATGTTAAGAACGAGTAAGAAATCTCAAGAAACAATTACTGCAAGAACGTAAAGAAAGAAAGAAAGAAGAGAGTTAATGCGAGGGAGAGGTAAAAAAAACCCTAGAAAAATTATCTTAGTACGAGCAATATCTCATCAACTAAACATCAAGAAAAAAAATCAAGAACGTGGGATTGCTACGAGGATTAATAATTATGAAAGGTAAACAGAAATTAGGACGTCAAGAACGATAATTAGTACTCGTCGTTAGAGAAAATGAAAAAAAAAATCAGAGTGAAATGAACAGTGTAGCCTATACCTGAAACCCGAAAAGAGAAGCTGGTGCGGATGGAAAGAGAGACAAACACCGACTTTTCAATTACTTGACACAACAACGACGACTCCGATTTATTTTTTATTTGAAGGTAAAGAATAGATGGGTTGATGACACGTTGTACACTCTTTTCTGTTTTTTTTCATTTATACGAGTATAACAAGTATTTTTTACCCTTGAACCGTATGTTCTGTTAAAGTTCTACTCTTCTGTTTAATGTTATCACGTGATACGTGTCAGAATTTATGAATTAATTAATAATGTTCATAAACCAAAGATAAAAAAAAAAACACGTATATAAAATGATAAAAAAAAAATAAGATAATTTGAGTTTTAAACCAAAACCAATGAAAAATTATATTTTTAGAGTGAAAAATCAATTACAGCTATTCTTAAAAATGTTTTAACTGTAAATGAGGTAAAAGGGTAGAGTGCATAAAAAAAAAATAGTATAGTAAAAATAATATCACATTGGACCCTTCTTTGTATAATATTATTCATTTTAATAGTTTTGTTATTTGTTTTATTTACTTTTTATAAAGTTATTCTCGTTTCATGAGCCAAGTTACAAATTTAGCTGGCTAACCCTCCTCAACTCGAGTTACATGGGATTATTATGGTCTCATGATCTGACACATAAATTTACAAGTTAATCCGAGTTGATCTAAATTAATTCAAAATGTTTTTATCCTAGTATTTTGAGTCGAACATGTCACGTCAAGTAATTCCTCACATGGTTTAATTTTTTTTATATTAAAAAAAATCAACAATAACTATTTTTTTTTCTTTTAAAAAGAATTAACCTGACTTGCAGCATAGTATAGGCCAAGGATCTAATTGCTTTTGGTTTACTGAGAAATTACATAATTTAAAGAAAAAATGCTACATTGAAAAAAATTCAAGAAAATATATGATAATTTCAAAGTTGTTACAAAAAGTTTAGTTTGGTCCTTATACTTTTTAAATTTTAAATTTTCAACCCCTTTAGTTTTGAAAATTTTATTTCTAACCCAAAACTTTGTTTTATTTATTTTACAATTTCTAGTTTTATGAATGATAGGAAAAGTCACTAGATTTTAGTTGAAGAGAGAAAAAATATTGGCTAACTCTAATTATAATCATGAAAAATATTAATTTTGGTGTTAATAAATTTTATTAAATAAGAAGAGTTTTATTCAGGTGTTTTTTATCTTTTCCTGGGATGAGAGGTTTTTTATAAAAAAAATTTTTCAATTCAAGTTGATTTTGAAGGTTTTTTACCCCTTTTTAGGTTGTTCGAGATCATGATTGAGCTTGTCAATGTCTGTAAGATGTGTTTTCCGGGTATTTTTGGTGAAAATAAGCTTGGAAATGAATTTTCAGTAACTTTTTGGCCATTAAGTTCTACACCAATAAACAACACAACACGTCGTTTGCATTGTTT
>Ga0307517_10002007_pt1 | contig 33109 bp, 32 predicted proteins | sample 23_EM_MG_FD_194515 | JGI IMG/M metagenome (GOLD analysis project Ga0307517, IMG submission 194515) | Populus trichocarpa ectomycorrhiza microbial communities from riparian zone in the Pacific Northwest, United States - 23_EM | ecosystem: Host-associated > Plants > Roots > Unclassified | place... | reverse complement strand
CCCCATGGGCCTTTAGAAAAGGACGGAAAAATGAGAGGCATGGGGGGTATAGGGGGAGATGGTATTACCAGGTGATACAGGGAGATATGTATGTAATACATGAGGGAGAATATTTTTTGCTGATGACCTATACCATTCGATACCCCTCGGCGAGCGGACTCCAATGAGACCCTTCCCGATTCTGCCGGACATCTGCCCTCGGAGATATCTGCCTTTTACATCCTGCTCGCTGCTATAGCCATGCGGACGCTCCGAAACCTATCCCATTCGATTCCCCTCGGCGAGCGGACTCCAATGAGACCCTTCCCGACTCTGGCGGACATCTGCCCACTGAGGTATCTGCCTTTTTCACCCTGCTGACCTCTATAGCTATGTGGATGCTTCGAGAGCTAGACCATTCAATTCCTCTCGCCGAGCGGAATCCAACGCACTCTGTCCGGACACTGTCCGACCGCTGGTTTAAGGGTTATCCATACTTTTGTACTATAGTTCTCCGGGCAAGTACTTTCAAATTGTTAGCTACCGTGTACTACTGTTTTCTAGACTAGCTTTCATAATTATCTTCCTATTTTAGTACCTATATCACTCAAATAAGTAAACATGAGTAATACTACTAGAAGATGGATCTTTCCAGACAATTTGGATATTCTCCACAGTTTTCACTAAGTCATTCAAAGTCCTCGAAGGTAGAGTTGTTGACTTAGGAGGTATACGATAATAGCCAGTTGCACCTGAGTACTTCCACTATTCTACTATCCTATCGGGTTGTGTCCGGAGAACCATTCTGCCTCTGGAGAACCTTTCTGCTTGCGGTACCTTCTGAGTCCTTGGTTGCGTCTGGTGCGTCCGGGCGGCATGGACCCCTGTCCCCAAGCACCCAATAAAAGACCGCACACCCAGGATGCGAGTTTAGGTTCTATGCGCCTGGACCACCGGACGCACAGGGAGCACGGGGCGTGTCCGGGTGTAACCTTTTTTTTTTGCTGATGTTCATTATTTCTGATTATGGAATCAGAATTCAAGGAGCAAAAAACACTATGGTGGCCTGGCAGATGATGATATTCTATGGTACCAGTTTTGCAACAGGCCACCATAGTGTTTTTTGCTCCGAGTCCTTGAATTCTGATTCCATACTCAGAAATAAAGAAGTTGCCCCCCTCACCTTCCCCAAGGCTTCTCTCGGTTGTCCAGAATAGACTATACTTATGAGGTGCCCCTTCCTTATGAATTGCTCTAAACCCTTCAGTTAGTGTTTTTTCCAACCAGACTTTATACTTGACCACATACCTAGAGTAGTTGCTGGTGAAGAAACCCACTGGAGGGGCAAGCTGCCCTTGTTGAAACTCATACTATACCTCTTCCTTATACTTGATTGTAAAAGTATTGTTCTCGCTTTGTTTCTCCTTACTATCCATTCTCTTAATACCTGTTGCCAGGAACTCTTCAATATCCTGGCTAATCTCACTATAAATAAGCCTTCTCGCCATGGTCCAAAATAGTGCAAATACACTTCTCTCCTGATAATCGATTTATTGTTGATCTTGGGTGTTGTAGTTTTTGGAAAGAGATTTTTTGCCCAATCAAATTGAGGATGGCTTCGAGAAGATCTTCCATGGTACCAGTTTAGCAAAGCTAGAGAGTATTGACTCTGACAGAGGTAGATGGAGGACAGGTAGGTCTAAGCAGAGTTTCTCTTAGCAGGCTTGTGGGAGAAGTATATGGATGAAAAGATTGATGAAAGTGATTTGGAGAAGGAATTAGAGGTTGGAGAGGAGATATGGGAGTAGGATATGCAATGCAGGGTGAATGTTATTATAAGAGTTTTTCTGCAATTTGATATTATTACTGGAAAAATACTATATACACTATACTCGGCCACGATAGCCAAATGACATCCGGCCTGAGGCCGGTTGCCACTTGTATAATATAGTAAGCAGTACAATTTGCCGCCCCCTTAAGGGACCTGCTAAGGCTATGGTTTTTCTAGGTTGATAATACATTGAGATGAGCCTTACTCAGTTCATCATCCCCCTAGCGCTTTACAAACTTTATACAAAATCTTAAAATAAATATATCTAAACAGCTAGAGCCTGAGCTGACTAGGAGGATCATGTAAACAATAATGGTTGCAGAACTTGAAGTAATTCTTTACAGTGAGGATTTTACACAGTAGAGCGAAACCGCCTAATCCGGGATGAAGATCATGATTTTTGCGATGAGTTGGTGGAAAGGAAAGACTTGAGGAAAGTTGCTTATATGAAGGGAGGTATCTTGCGGGAGAAGGAAAGAAGGAAGGAGAAATAAGGGGGGGGGGTCAAAATATTTTCATAGCTTGCATGTACTTTGACTCGTAGGTACGTACTGTATACCCCAGCAGCCTCCGGGTGCGGTCCCATCCCGCATGAGGCGAGGCCATTAAACTGCCATTTCCAACAGATCGGAAGCATAGCCCAACCTGCGCTCATTGACGTTCTCAGTTGCAGAGATTAACCCTCAACCTAAGCAAAGAGATAGGCGGTGTTCCCAACCGCCCAGTCCGTCCGTCTTGGGAGGAGGACGGGGCTGACTACGCCCGGGAAGGTGAGGACCGGATTGACTATAGGGGACTATAGTCCCAGCGCTTGGACCTCCTGTACTGGCCAAGCTGAAATCATACACCTCCGAACGAATTCTTTTCACATCATGAGACATCACTCGTGCCGTCCCGTCCCGTCCGGGGCTCTTAGCAGTCCCCCCACGGGGCTCTGCCGGGACCCCGGACGGTTGGGAACACTGAAGATAGGAGAATGAAACTACCCACTGGCCCATTACTCCTCTCAGCATTAATTCTGATGAAGGAGACGCTTAGACTCTGTGTGAAAATTATTCTCACAGGATAGATGTTGAGTTTGATGGCCTAGTAGGACATGGAGGTCCAACTGTGTTATTTAGCACACAATATTTTTTGTTGATTCTCATAGCCCATAATATTATTCTTTCTACCCATCGACTGTAATCAATCTCCAGGTGCTCACTGCATTTTTTTATATCGTGCAGCTGTACATTCGGACCAATCATGAGTTTACAATATAGAGTATGCAAGCTATGATTACCAATCTGTGGTGCTCACTAGCATTCAAATATCATAGCACGATACTATATACCAATTAAAGGGAAACTGATCCAGGTATCCTACACGTAATATACAAATCAGGCTACGAAATACCATGGATATAACTTACAATGGCAAGAACTCTCCCCTATCCCTCATAGAAAAGGGAGACAAACAAAACTATTACCGCTATAGAGCAACAATCTACAGCTATTCCTAATACCTCATCTAGGCAATATATCACAGCCCGTAGACTCCTGTTCTAGAAAAGGGTTAAGCTGGGAAGAAGGGAGAGAAGTGAAAAAGAAAAGAAAAGAGAGAAAACACTCATACACTAGCATAGAAATCCTACATGACTTAGTCCTACTGGGATCCCCTGACAGAGTGTAGAAAACAAAATGAGGAGAAGAAATGGTGGAGAAAAAGGAAGCCGTGCAGGAAATAGTACGCCGCCCACGCAAAATGCGCTCCGGAGTCTATTATCATTTGAACAAGTATTCGGAGTGTAGGCCCTTGCCGGATACCCGTGTCTTAAGCTGGGAAAGGTCCCGACAGAAGAGGTCGGAAACATATTCTCATGGAGCACAGGTGGATAATATTTTTGAGGAGATGGTAGAGGTATAAAGGGGTGGATTCATGAAGTTGGTGTGTATGCAAATGTGACAATTGTGTGGCAAAGTCGGATATAATCTTCAAAGGAGACGATAGGAATTGTTGAGGATGTTAGGATGAAGGGAAACGCTTGCGCTTAGGGTGGCCCCGGAGTGACCGGTCCTCTCCAGGACGCTTCCGTGGTCTCAAACACTTCAAGATAGTAGACTCGTGGGAAGGGTCGCATAGGGGAGGCGATGAGGGCAGTGCTTCGCGCTGATTTGATGGAGGCTCGTGGGAGTGGGGGAAAGGAATGACGACGGCGATCATGTGTCCGGGAATACCGCTTTCTTGCTGGGATACAGAAGTTAATCCAGCTTGCTGTTGAGCACTCTGAGCAGTAACGGAGTTCTCATGAGCCACGTCATTACTTTCTGATATTCCGTGACTGGATAACCTGGGGTTTGACAATAGCCTCATCGTGCCGAAATAGTTAGACCTGGTGGCGTATGACAATGGTGTCAGGCCATTCCGGTCAGGCAAATCGGAATCGACATCCTTGCACTCCAAGAGTTGCTTCACAATCCTCTCCCATCCATGTTGGGCAGCAAGTGATAGTGGTGTCTGGCCATTCTGGTCTGGTAAATTGGGATTGACATCCCCTCTGTCCAGGAGTAGGTCCACAATATTCTCGGTTCTCCACCGGACAGCATGCGATATCGGTGTCCGGCCATTCACATCCGGCAAATCAGGGTTGACATCTCCTCGGTCTAGGAGTAGCTTCACAACACCCTCAGATCCGTATTCGGCAGCATGTGATAGTGGTGTTCTGCCATTTGCATCCGAAGAATCGGGATTGACATCTCTGCGCTCCAAGAGCAGCTTCACAATCTGCTCGCGTCCAATCCCCGCAGCATATGATAAAGGCGTCTGGCCATTCACATCCGGCATATCAGGGGTGACATTTCCTCGCTCCAAGAGTAGCTTCACAAGGCGCTCACACCCGGCTTCGGCAGCGTATGATAGTTGTGTCCTACCGATCACATCTGACCAGTCGGGGTCCAGATACCCACGCTCCAAGAGTGTCTCCACGAGGTCCTTACATCCAGATCTGACAGCCAGTACCAGTGCTTCATGACCACAGCAAACGCGATCAACATCCACTCGCTCCCAGAGCAGCTTCACAGCACCCTCATTTCTAAATTCGGCAGCATGTAGTAGCACCCTTATGCCATCCCTATCCGGCGAGTTGGGGCCGACATCCACTCGCTCCAAGAGCAGCCTCACAACATCCGCATTGTGAGAGTGGGTAGCATATAGTAGTGGCGTCATGTTAGCCTTATCCGGTAAGTTGGGATTGACATCCCCTCGCTGAAAAAGAAGCCTCACCACGCCCTCACGGTCATTTTCGGCAGCATGTGATAGTGGTGTCCGGCCATCTTCATCCAGCGAATCTGGGTCCGCATCCCCTCGCTCTATGAGTAGCTTCACAACACCCTCGGACCCATATTCGGCAGCATATGATAGTGGTGTTCTGCCATTTTCATCCGACGAATCGGGATTGACATTCCTCCGTTGCAAGAGCAGCTCCACGACGCGCTCATATCTATGTCCGACCGCCTGTGGCAATGGCGCCAGGCCCAACCAAGTGGGTAGCCTGAGCAACACGGCCTTATGTCCAGATCCGGCAGCATGAGATAGGGGTGTCCGGCCGGACCAATCAGGCGAATCGGGATTGACATCCCCGTCCTCGAGGAATAGTTTAACCACGTTCTCATGTCCACCCCTGGAAGCATGGATAAACGGTGTTAGGCCCCCTTTGTCTGCTAATGTATGATCGACGTCGGGCTGCTTAAGAAGCTGATTTGCGAGGGTGGAATTCCCGTGTTTAGCAGCCCACATTAACGGTGTTAGGCCGTTAGAATCCCGCCCGTTCAAGTCCCACCTTTTCATGCCTATCATAGGAATACCGACCTGGGGAATCCCCATATATGCGACGGCGTGCAGTCCAGTAAACCCTCTGATATCGGGAGTTCTACCATGCAATAGATTCAACCTAGAGAAGAAGCCGACCTTCTCCTCACGCAAGAGAATATCTACCCATATGTGGTTGGCATCTTGTTGGAGAAGTTGTAGGGCAAGGCACTCCACATTTTTCCCCATCTCCTTCTTAGCATGGAGCCCCCAGTAACAAGATGCGTAGTGGAGAAACGGCATTGTCGATGGGAGAGTACCTAGAGCAGTCGAAAGTTCGCAAACGGACTGAAAGTTTAAATAGGTGAGACATATTTCCGCCATCATCGAGTGGGGTGTGATAAACAAGTTGTGGCGTGCAACAAGATACTCTTGAAGCGTGAAATGAACGAGACGGACTGTTGATTCTGGGCCATCAATTGTGACAAGTCCTAGTGTGCAACTCAACAAGGTCCGTATTGACGGGACGTTGTGGATATTAATGTCCGTAGTTCCTAATTCCACCCCTAAAGCATGACACAGTTCTCCTGCCTTCAGCTGCCGTTCGCATGAAAGAATCCACATCAGCGCCTCCATTCCTAGCTTTCCGCGGTTCCCTTTCTGCTCTCTTATGCGATCCAATGTTGCGTGGTATGCATCATCTAAACCAAAGCCGGTTGTCATCTTATCGAGTGTTTTTCTTCTCTGATGTATTGTCGCATCTGCTAGAACCGCATCCATAACCAGGGAAACAAGCAGGAATCTAAAGAGCATGTTAGTCGATAACCTGGGCTTCACGGTGAGCAGGGTATCGCATACGCGCCCGCGATCTTTTCCGGAATAATTCTGAGAATATCGGCCTCCAGTTCAGTATCCATCGCATCCAGCTCTAAATCCTTCTTCAACCTCATAAAAAGATAGTCCCGAATATCATCCTCGGTGGGTTTTATGGGAGGCTGATCAGGACATCCGGGGAAATACTTCCTCACTTCTTCTCTAATATGTGGCCTTCCCGTAATGAATAGCCGAATATTTGGGCACTCCCGGACAATGTGGCGCAGAGAGTCCCAAAGATCCGCTCGATGTTTCGTGGTAAACTCATCTAAAGCGTCAATGCAGATGAACCCCCGTTGTAACGATGACAGAGACTCGACAAGCATCGCCTGGATTTCCGAGAGCCCCAGTGCTCGACCATCAACCTCTCTCTTCGCACGGTCAAAAGCCACCTTGATCTCTTCCGGGAATGGTTCGACCCCAGCGACGAGTTGCTTCAAGAGAACTGCTAACACACTGGTCGCGGACTGCTCTTTGTGAGCCTGGAAGTCGCAATATACACAGGCCACCGCCATGTTGCCCCCATCAAGCCCATCGCACAGTGTATCTATCACAAGAGAGCTGTAGTTACCACGATCAAGTTAGTTTTCCGCACTATTTCTGCCGAGCTAACCCCACGCACCTTAGATATGTCTTTCCCACTCCTGGGTCCCCATAATAGAATAATACCGGATCGACGTCTTGATCTTCACTTATATGCCAGTTCTCAAACTCGTTCGTTCGAAGAAGCCAGGTTCCTATCCCTTCCATCCGGCCCTCACGCACACCCTGATGCCTTTCCCGAGGTGCGATGGGAGATAGCCACTCTAAGATCTGGCGCTTCTCGTCCGAAACCGACATCTCGCAGTTATTCCATACATTCTTGTAACTGTCCGTCACATTGCCAACGTTTCGCTGAATGGTAATGGTGGACTTTTGGTATGCTGTAGAACCCATCTTGTCTCTCGTTGTGCTTGTTGCTTGTGATGTTATTGTGCGTATTGTGCGGGGATCAAAATAGGCCGTAATGAGAAAGAGACAAGACTTTTGGGGGACTGGTTTGGGGAAAGGCTGGAGAGGATAGAAAGTCAAACCCCCGCAACACTACAGTACCCCTCGTCTGCCCAGGTGGGTGGGTTAAAACCGCTTTTGCTCTTGGTACCATGCCCAAAAAAAGCAATAAAGCTGCCGCTTGCAGCCTGAGTATGACACACTAATTGTATGCACCATCCCTGGGCTTTCTCGCGGAGGTGGAAAACGTAGGCACAAATAAAAACAGGGAGCTTTCCCACAACCTATCTTAACTTAGATTATAGGCTGTAGTCGACTGCACTCCGCACAGCTAATCAGTAGACTAAAAATGTTACTGGTAGAGGCGTTCCGCCTGTATTCCACGCCATACCGTACGTACTCGAGTAGCGATCGCCTGGCATAGCGAGCAATCTACCCAAACACTACCTGATATTTAAAACCGGGCCGAAGTTAAGCCAATGACATTGTCTAAACTTGTAGATGGCTCACTATGCTGGGGGCTCGCTACTAGTACTCGAGTATGCTGTGGGATTCAGTGAAATCTGGCGTTTGACAAACTGGCCTGGACTAGGACTTTTGGAAATCTCTGATACTAAGAAGACTAAGCTTTTGGGAATTTTAGAAAAGATGAGATGTTCGCCTATCTTTAATTCAGAAATTTAACCGATACTAAACCATCCCAGGTCAGGCGAGTTCGTTAAAAGCGAGTTTTTACCGCAGGCAGGCAGGCTCACAGGCGAAGTCATGAAATCTTGCTCAGCTCGTCCCCCTCTGTTCCTACCGGAAATGCTAGGATATATAGGAAGCAATACGTGTATACACTCATAGTAAATGAAAATCCACTTTCTCATTGTTTTTGTTTCCCTTTACTTTCAGCCCTATTTTCTCAAACCATCTCATAGCTCCTTAATTATTTCAACACAAATTATCCTCCTTCACATGAACATCTTCCTTCGAGTCATACTAGCTATTGCGCTTTACTTGTAGATATATCCTTTTTCCGTACGTCTCCCTGGTGAGGTCCTCGGCAAACTCCTCGAGATCCGCTGGGGTTGCATGGAGTGTCTGGTCAAGGGGCTGACGAAACTCCTCCTCCCGAGCCCAGACCACTCTCCTACCGCCCTGCGCGGTCGCACGTGCGGTCATGGCCTCGACCATATGTTGGTGTTCTAAGGGTACTATATCAGAAAGAGCTGTAGGCAAAGGGGACTGATAGAAGTATACCTCTAAAAAGGCCACAAATATTTGCAGGGATCTTCAGATATCTATGGGCATCTTCAGATATCTGCGGGTGTAAGCCACCCGTTAACAAAATATTGACTAGTCGCATGGAATATACCAAAAACCTACCGGCGCCGCCGAGCACCCATGAAGCCCGGCCTACAGAGCCCAGGTCAGTCTCACTTTGGCCTGGCCGGCCGGACTGTAAGCCAGCTGGCTATCTGCAGCAGTGTTCCCAACCGTCCCGGGCGGACTGCAGGGCCCTGGCGTCCAATGGTCCCATCCGTCCCGGGTAGGGTTGGTATGGACGGCCGGGCAAGGCTCCCGTCCTCGATATTCACTGTGGGACTGTAGGTTGACGGCAGGGCCCTACAGTCTTACTGAAAATGGTAACTCCCGGTAGGGCCCGGTCGTCTTTTGAATTGACGGGCGTCACCTGCAGGGCCCGGCCGTCATTAGTAATGACCAGCGTCACCTATAGGTATTCGCCGTCACCTGCAGGGCCCGGCCGTCCTGAGTGAGGACAGGCGTCACCTGTATATTAGAATCAAAATGTTTCGCTTCTTTATAGTAACACAGACCTCATGCAGAGTCATGCTAATGAGATTCAAAAATGAAACATAAACTAAGACACCTATAGGGCCCGGCCGTCCGTCCCGGGCATAGATCAGGACGGACTACAATTTGGAGTCCGTCCCGGGCAAAGGCCTCAAACTTGGCGTCCGTCCCGTCCTAGGCCAAAGACGGACGGACTGGACGCTTGGGAACACTGAGATTCTGCAGGCCGACCTGGCCGTCTGCGAACGCTGTTGGTACTCCGCTCTGTTGCCCTTGTAGTCCCTAGGTGACTCGGTTAGTATCATGTTTGTATTAATCGGGGAGAGGTGGGCCAGACTGGGAAGGGAGGTAATCCCTCTGCGGAGAAAAGGGGCCCTTTGGCAGTAGCGGTACCGGGGATGAGGAAGGGTCCCTGTCGGTATGGAAACCTGAAATTGATCATCGTGCACTAAAGGTTAGTAGTAAATTGAGTGTGTTAGTCCATGCTTTTCTAATCCGCTAGATAGATGATATGGAATCGAGTGGACTCACCTTATATGGGTTGGCCGAATTTCTCTGAAGCACCCAGCGTTCCCAAGCGTCCGGGGGAGCAGCGGGGCCCCGCGGGGAGACTGCTAAGAGCCCTGGACGGGACGGGATGGCTGGACGCGGTCCATCCCGGGTGGCCGGAGTGCAGAACGGCGGCCCTTGGGTTAGATGTCAGGCCCTACAGGGTCAGACATGTGTGTTTAGGGTATGGGGGGGGACGGCCGGGGATAGTGAGCGACCGCAGGAGAGGGTGGGGGACTGTCGAAAATGTGGGCTGCGGAGGCAACGACCTACGGCGGGGATTTTATGTAGTGGAGCGAAACTGCTTAAGTGGAGCTGAAGATCGTGACTGATAGTGACAACTTGGTGGAAAGGAAAGGCTTAGGAACGTTGTGTACAGAAAAGAAGGTGTGTAGCAAGTGAAGGTGAGAGGGAAGGAAAAATAGGGGGGGTGAAATTTTTTTCCTAGCTTGCGCGTCCTTTGACTAGTGCGCACATATGCCTCAGCGGTCTCAGAGTGCGGCCGTTAAACTGTCATTTCCAACAGTGACAGTTGAAAATCTAGGCTGCGGAGGTAATGATTTGCGGTGAGGATTTTACGCGTGGACTGAAACCGCTTAAGTGGAGATGAGGATCATGATTGATTGTGATAACTCGATGGAAAGGAAAGGCCAGAGGAAAGTTGTGTACAGGAAGGAAGGTGTGAAGCGAGCGAAGGTGGGAAAGTAAGAAAAACAAGGGGGTGAAAGAATTTTGAGAGCTTGCGCGTCCTTTGGCTAGTGCGTACGTATACCTCAGCGGCCAGAGACTGCGGCGATTAAACTGCCATTTCCAACAGGGACTGCCGGGGATGGCAAGAATGATATCTCATGATGCTATAATGATTGGCTCGGAGGTGTATGATTTCAACTCGGGCTAGTACCGGAGGCCCAAACGCTAGGACTATAATCCCCTACAGTCCATCCGGTCCTCATCTTCCAGAGCATAGTCCGTCCTAGCGCCCCTAAAAAGACTGAATATGAGTAGTAATCCGCCCCGTCCTACCCCGAAGACGGGTGGACTGGACGGCTGGGAACACTGGAAGTATTCCATATCTCAGAATGTTCCAAGAGACTAAAAATTGAGAAATACGGACGAAAGCATAAAAATTACTGTCCTCAATTTTTTTTGAATACGTGTGGGGAACACTTAAACATTCTAGGCAGAACAATCAGGGACGGCTAGCTCTGATAATCAGCGGTAACGATGAGTACGTAACAATGCTAATTTTCAGGGAGGTCATACCCTCCGCAGCTCACAATTCAAAGACAGCTTCAGATCTATGGGCGGGAAAGCTGATGGCTACCCTATTTCCCAGTTGGTGAAAAAGGCAGAAGCTTAGTTTGGTCAATATCAAGACTCCCGGTCAAATGCCTTTGCACAAGCGATAGGCAATACCGGACAAAATGTGGGCTAGATACTCCTCCGGGCTTCTATAGGGCAAGCATTCTTTATACCTGCAGCAAGTTCTCATTTGCTAGAGAACGAAACATTTACAATATAGATGACTTGGAGCAAATTTGGTACGACCTGCAACCATTTTGGAGTATCCCGCTATTGGAACTGAGGAAGGTGGTGAAGAGGATGTTGAAAGAGGATTCCGAGAAGAGTGTCCTTGCTGGAATTACAGTACAGATTCCACCTTAGAAAATCTCTCACACTGTCGACTGGCTATGCGACACAGATTGAACATGGCAAGATAGAGGAAAACTAGCCCACAAGGGAATTCGTGAAAATGCTGAACCACTTCGTCAAAGAATTACTAGATATGAAGATTGCTAATGACGGGCGTGTTCAACCAAGAGAATTGCCAAAAGGGAAATATTGCAGGAAGATCTCGAGATTGAGGAGAAAATTCGTAATATGCACAGACGAGTAACAAATGCGTTTCCAAGGAACAAAGAGTTAGGTGGGTTAAATCATATCTTATACTCCTATATATACTAAATCTCTGATGAGAGAAGACGAATTTATGCTATCCCCAACATCAGGGCGGTTTAGCCCACAGGGAAATCAATATATGGATCTTGCTGGAAGAGCATGTCCGCCAGACTCTTACGTATGGAATAACATGGCTATGGATCTAGCCGAAACAAAATACACGTCTCAAAACGCGGCGGATTAATCTCTAACTTCAATTTATCCGGTGGCCTATGCAATGTTGGCCAATCTAAGACCTACACGGTATGCTGTTTGCTCTTGCTACCAGGGTAGGTACAAAGAAAGTAGTTCTAGTATTCAGTGAATGCAAGGTTAACGTCAATATAAAGAGTATGTTAACCCTTTCCCGCCCGCAGTTACACCCGAAAAGTTCTCTTCCCCGAAAACGTGTACAACAGTGACCGTACTTCTACAGCCCGGAGAACTACATCCACGGGGACGACAAATGTACAATCGCCTCCTGGTGTGGCATAACAAAAATGGAAACAGCGGCTATCCTGGAATGATCGGCGTAGCTATTAAATACCGCATTCGGAAGGGGACAGAAGGCTCAAGTGTTATTCCTTTTGTGTGGAGGGGGATAGGGAAAGAGAGAGAGTGCGAGGATAGAAGAAGGGAAGGGTAGGGTATAAAGAGGGAGAAGGAGGAGGGGGAGGGAAAAGAGGAGCCGGAGTTTGGGGGGGGACGAGGAAGTGAGAAGATGTGGGGAGAATCGGGGATATCCACGGTCATGATAGGCCAGGGAGATAAGGCATACTTTTACTGCTGTATCTCGCTTTCTGTGAAAGTAGGTAGCATTGTAGCCTAAGAATTCTTACCCCCGGTAACCTGCTAGAGAGGTCTTAGGAGAGTAGTTGTTCGGGGAAGAAGGGCAGAGTTTTAGAGGTTTAGACTACGGTACAGTTACTCGAGAACTTGGGTACAGAGTTGTTATTTGTGTATACAACCCTCCCTCGTCCTACCTCAACGCTGCCCCTCTCTACTCACTCCCTACCCTCCCTTAGGGCAGAGCGAGCTTTCTTATTCCGTCTATCTCCCCCGCACTAGCTTTTAGCTAAAATTTCCCCTTCATTTTTATTATTTGCCTCTCCTCCTTATTCTCCTCCTCTCTTTCTTGTTCCCTCCCCAAAACAACCGATTTTTCCTATACCGGTATCCATTTCTCCCTCTCCTTTCTACCTTCCCTCCAGCCAACCTTTTCCTTTGTTCTTATCCTTTTGTCAGGAGCCTTGTCTCTGTGTGAGAGAGATGCTCTCTTCAACAAACCACTAACTAATTTCGAGTTTGCTAGCAGAATACGATGACTTCTTGGCCAGAATTCTTCGTCTACGGCGCACTGCCCCTCGAGAAGTCCTTGGAAAGAATTTGCCTTTACCGAAACCCAACTGTGTAGCAGGTTCATTAATAGACAAGCTTACCATCCGCAAGATTAAACGCACTTACCATCCAAGTCATCGCCTCCATATCAAGGGGACCTTGAAGATGGTTATTGAAGATGCGGCCAAAGACAGGAATATTAAACTTGCCCTGGACAGGTTTCTGCCGTGTTTTGCCCCTCTTGCAATTTAGTACCCGCCACCCTCAAGTTTGGGGGAGAGCTGTGGCTTCGTGCATGCCAGTCGCCCACCTCACTTTCTTCTCTTCCAAAAATAGCCATTTGATGGCAGAGCACATACCCCTGACTTAAGCCAATGTTCTATTCATTACAGCCTATCTGGAATTGTGCAATATCTGAGGAGTGGGATCCATGTTGAAACTGAATTTTCGAAGCATGTTGGCTCTTTTAACTGGATTGGACGAATAATCGAAACTGACCGTGCACTGATAGACATGATCGCCGTTACTTGTCAAATTATCAGCCGAACGCTGCCTTCGAAGTCGCCTGTACTAGTTTTTGTCCTGCGAGGCTTGAGGCATGTGTATCAGCTCGGAAGGGTCTTCATCGTGGCAAGATGGTCAAATATCTGACTGGGGTGTTGGTCAGAGTGTCTGGTAACGAGGAGCAACCCTTTTCCCAAGTGGAGTCAAACCTCAGCATCACTTATTCTTTACAAGTCGGTGCTAGGGGCCTGCTTCTGGGGCATGCTAGGTTTATCAATCATAGCTACAAGCCAAATTTCCAGCTCACAACCGGGGAGAAGGAGCATGTGAATTAATCTGCAGAGGGATGTTAGGGTGGGCGAGGAAATCACAGTCAAGTATGCAGACGACTATCGTGGGGAAGGTAATCAGGAAAGTTTGTGTAGGACATGTGAAGGATTAGGACGCAGCGGGTATGCTTCATAAGTGAGTGTTGGGGACCAACCACCCAGCGCGGAGGATGGTTTAGCAGTTCGAGCAGTGGCAGGAGGGATTTTGTTGGCCAGGAAGCCTAAGCTAAAGGGAGACTCTGCTCACTCGCCAACCACCCAAGAGGCCGAGAAGTACAATATCCCCGGAAACGACTCCTCAGTTCCGAGCTCCCAGAATAGTATTAGGGCACTTTCTAAGGGGCTCCGTAGCACCCCTCAGGTTCCCAACATGTGTATGCACTCTAGGTCTTCTACTCCAATGCTAGGCGCCATTGGGCTGGAAACACCTCCGGAGACTGTCGGGGCTGTAAGATTTACCTTGCTTTAATTTTGATCTTGATAGCTGAATGGAAAACAGGATCAGTATAACGATCACCATGGTATTCAACGTCCCGCGAAGCTAAATGGACACGGTAGACGCCGTCAGCCGAACATAGGCTTTAAAAAGAATGGGTTATAGTTAGCCACGGAGCAGCAGGCGCTGTTGTGGCTTTGGGGTTAAGGCGGGGGAAGAATTGGAAAGCGATGAGAGACAATGACCGTAATTAGCACTCGTTGGGAATCTGACATTCACACCAATCGGATCACGAGGGATGAACTATTCAAATGGCTTTGGGGATGTATATACCGGCTGTCCGAGGGTATTTATAGCGCACTAGAAGTTTCGATTAAGCTTGTATGCGACCTCTATGTACGATGGCGTTTTGGTATAAGATGCGGTTGCAGTTACGGGGGGAGTGTGCACAGAAGCTTGATTTATTCATGCAATTTCACGGTTTTTCGGCAGCATTGGAAGGCTCTCTGTGACAGTCCAAAGCTTTTTCTTGTCTCTGTTTATCTGTGTTTTAGTACTGGGGTACTTCTTATAGCCCTTTTTTTAAATCTTATGTTCTCTAGTTTTAGTCCCCCCCCGCAAATAAATCTGCAGAGTTTGGACGGCGGGAGGAGTTCGGTCCTGTAGTTGAGTTCGCTTCATCCTATAATATTTTAGATAACTTGGTTGATTAGAAAGAGGACATTAGGTGGAGAAGCTTAGCCATGCAGCCTTAGCAACTTCATGAAGAGGTTAGTCACGGGGAATGATCGGACCTTATGACCCCCTGAAAGTCTATATTTCTACCGGGAGTTCCTACGGATACCGAAGGGTGATGTTGCGGCCCTCAATAGTTGGCAGTGGCATTTAGTTTTATGTCAATTGTATATCTTGTAATAAGGTTGCTGTCTAACCTATGCTGTGATAACTTAAGCTCTGGCCGGATGAGCAAGACCTAATTTTACTTAGCTTCGCAGCTGCACAGTGTCCAGCAAGCTCACAATACTTCCCCATCTCAAACCGACGAGCTCTCTTCTAGCCATCATTCTCTTGACAAATAATAAAAAGATGCACAGAAAACCGCCGCTACAGACTGCTCCCAACATGGACCTGGGTAAATATACTACCCTAGGTGGTTGGAAAGTAACGAGCGTCCCATCCTAAATAGCAACGAAATCCCGGCCATGAATGTAACCTTAGACATATCGCCTCCGGAGAACATCCTGGCGAACAATAGTGTCGAGGTGACCAACGAAAGGCTCAAATAGTCCATTAGTTTCAAACCGCTAGATGCCCTTCATAAGAGTGGGACCATACAACACACTGCAGACTGGAAAATACGAGTGAGAGCTCATGATAGCACAACACTTTGCCATGTTGCTGGGTGATATGCTATTTCGTTGGGTGACTCAACTACCTCATCAAAGTAGTGGGAAGTATCACACATGGCCGAGGGAGATTATTTTGTATGGTGATAATAATAATAATAATAATATGTACTAGCTAAAGGGGGATCCCCAGGGCAACTGTTGATGGCACCGTATTTACTCATCTATCATATCCCGCACTCTATGGCAGCAGAGGTACGCGTACACATCAACGGACTGATGCGCAAGCTATGAAAATATTTTCACCCCCTTTCTCTTTAACTTACACCCTTTCCCATAGACAACCCTCTTCAAGTCTTTCCTTCCGATGAACTTATTACAATCAATCATGTCCTTCATCTCTCCTTAATTCAAACCTTGGGCCTCCACTTTAGGCGTTCCACTCCACTGCGTAAAACCCCCGCCGTCGATCGTTACCTCTGCACTATTATTTTTAACAGTCCCCAGCGGTCATCATCCATCTCCGCTGTCCCCAGCAGTTCCCCTCACTTATTATTCCCTGCTCCCACCCGCCGCCCCTAATACCTGCCCTCTGTGGCCACCCCCCGCAGTTCTTCCCTACGCCCCACAGCCTTCTGATACCCCCCTATGGTCCCCCCCCCCCCGCAATCCCCGCCCTCATACCAGCTCCTCTGCTGTCCGCCCCAGGACCGGCTGTCTAGTGCATCTGACTATACTGGTAAAGGAATCGCGTGTCCGGCCCGGTAGTCATAGCCAGGAACGGCAGTCTCCTAGGTAGTTTTCCCTACACAGGGCCGCGTCTAGCGTCCCTGTCCCGTCCCGTTTTCTTGGAGTTGTCTACGCCGTCCCTGTGGAGCCCCCGGACGGTTCGGAAAATTGACAAAGACCCCGAGGGTTGCCCAATTTCGCTGCACGCAATAGAAGCCCGTTTTATAAACGCCACGACATTGTGAGTATACACTCAGCGGACCCCGTATTACTTCCTAACTGTGTTCCAATCCACCAGATGGTTTCCGGTCTTGTCTACGGTGGGAGGAGGCCGTGGACGGCACGAATGATGTCTTGTGATGCCATAACAATTGGCTCGGAGGTGTATGATTCCAACTTGGGATAGTACCGAAGGTCCAAGCGCTAGGACTATAGTCCCCTACAGTCCGTCCGGTCCCCGCCCCCCCCCCGGCGTTGTCTGTCTTACCCCCCCTAAAAAGAAGACTATGAATAGTAGTCCGTCCCGTCCTACCCCGAAGAGTGACGGACCGGACGGCTGAGAACACTACGCAGCAGCGATCAGGGGGGGGGATCAAATTTATCATGGAGGGCATGTGGTTTGTCTCCTCGAGAACAGATTGGTGAACTATAAGGAGACATTGATGGCCTTGTATGGTCCGAATTGGCATATTGCACAAGAGCTCAGCGGTAGGCAGATTTATTTCTACCAGTCTTCTTTCAAGTTGCCCACTGCTCTTTCTGATACAATACCTTTAGAACACCAACATATGGTCGACGCGATGAATATACTGTACGCGCGACAGTTTTGGGTGGTAGGAGTGGTCTGGGCTTGGGAGGAGGAATTTCGTCAGCTCATTGACTAGACACTCCATGCAACCCCAGCGGATCTCGAGGAGTTTGCCGAGGACCTCATCGGAAGACGTACGGAAAAGGTTATACCTACACCCGCAAATCGGCCCGCCAAATGGTCAAGGCTCTCCAAGAAGCCCACTTCAAGTTGACCCGGTGGCGAGGTTACTGAGGCGGTGTAAGAAGGCGGAGAGGAGGTTGGGGGAAGCGAACTGGGGACGAGTCCGCAGGGTCACTGATACTGTCGTCGGTGAGACCTTCAAAGCAATTTACGAAAAGGCCACCGACGGCCAGTGCTGCCAGGCGGATCGTCGCGCCACGATAAGGGACCGCCAGGAGCAGTTCCGGGATTTTGGTCTCAGAAGCCTGCAGGAGATGAATAGGCTAGAAGAGGCGGTAAGTTTTCCTTTTTCCAAATTCTATGTGGGAGGAATAGTCAGCTAAATTCATGTGAAAATTAGTGGAAGGGGGCAGTGGAGGCCCGCAACGGCGCCGCCCACATTATCGGCGGAGACAATATCATTACCGCCCTTGACCATTGCAGTGGCGATGTCAAGTGGATTTTGAAGCGCGGGTTCAAGATGCTTTTCGGCATTTTTTTTTTGTTATGGCTAATATGGCATCAAAAAAACCCCCCCCGATACCGAGCAAGTCCCCCACGACATCAGCGCACCACGAACACCATCGCTTCGCCCGGCGGAACCGAGTAAGCTCCAAAGACCCATGAATACCCTGCCCCTCCCACTGCCGCGGAATGCTAGTTATTGCGGTGTTGGTGTTCAGTCGCACCCCGTTGTCCCAAACCTCACTCCTAGGATTCTTGGTTGTCACGGACAATTTTTCAAGATTTGTGCGAGCTATATAGAAATACACCTCATTGTCCCGGATTTCGGGGGATTTCGGACCGGATGCAAATCCAGATATCTCTAACCCCTGTTCACATAGCAAGTATATTCAGTATCCCAGATTTTCTCCTAATCCTAGGCTAAAATATCACATCACAGCTGCTCAACGGGACGGTTGATACCACCTGTAGTCCACCAGGTAGGCAAAAAAGCTCATATTTCTGCAGCAGTGTAAGACCAAGTGTCTGTGGTGTTTTCTGCTTTTGCTTCCTTACGCAAACCTTGCTTGTAGCACCGGGCGGGCCCTGTGTTGATAATCTTGCTTGGTCATTCGAGATAAAATCCTTCTATTCAAGTCCGGTATTGGGAGGTTTCCTTAAATTCTCTTCCTTTCACTCATTTCTTTATTTTCCACTCTCCCCCTCGTCTGAACCTTATATAGAATAGTTGGAAGTCATATCTACACAATTATTACTCGCTTTGCAATTTCCTTAAACACCATATTTATCAACCATTTCACTCTCCCGGATGTTTCACTGTTCCGGACAGTCAACCCGTGATTTGACCATCCGGGACAACGGAGTGCGACTGTTCTTCATTTTTTTATAGTTTGTTTCAGGGATGATAGACTTAGGGAGGGTGGATGTTTAATGGTCTAAGCTTGTGATGGGAAGGCTTTATTACAATGGCCATAACTTAGAAAGAAAGAAAAAAATTCTTACCACGACACTTGTAATGGAGTTGAAGTGGTTCATTGTTTACAGATATTTGGTAGAGCGTGAACTAACTAACATGTAGAGACAATTATTCATCAAATACAGGGGTTTCCCATGCTAATCAAAACCCCAAATATAAAGCAAAATGAAAGATCAAACTGACCTTTAATCTAGCCGCCCCGAAGACCAGCCTCTTACCCTCTTCAACTAAATAAAGCTTAAGGAATCTTGCCTCAATCCTGGTTATCCCCTGCCAGCATCATTCACAGTGCCATCCATCCAGACTACCTATCAAGCTGGGGCACCTTTCATCCTCTTTCATTTTACTCATGTTAATACGAACTTTGCTCGTGAGGTCGGCAGCAGATCAGGCCAACAAGAAAGGGGTGTCACCTCCGCTCCCGCCACCACTATCTACGGAATCACCATTGGTGCTGCTGCACATGAACTTGGAAGATTGTGTTTTGGTGCCGGAGCGCAACCTGGTGCCCCAATCGCTTGCCCGGGTTTGGGAGGCCCCGACCAGAATGTTGACCGACATACCGGTAGCAAGGTTGAGCTACTCTAATCATTGTTCAAAGTCTTTCATGCTTAACGTACAGTACCGTAAAAATTCAAATAATCGGTCGGTGTTCTATCTCGCCGAGAATCACCCACTTTAGAAAAGGAGCGAAGAACGCAACAAAAACAGAGCTGTTCAGCTCCCGTGAGAAACGTAAAAAAGCAAAAAAAAAATCCCAGACCTCACCAGAGGAGGAAAACTCCAACGACATAGCACGCCGATAGATTATTTGAGTTTTTACGGTACGATATATAAGTTCAACCACATAGCGGACGACCTGGGCATAGGTCACACCTTCGATATCAGTGGTCTCCCCAGTAGAATTTCGACCAAACCAAGTCTTTTGGAAATCGGCATTCAGACCTTTGATAATATGGCAACGTTGCTTCTTATGCTCGACCAGGCGTTTGGTTTTGTAAAGTGAGAAAATTGGGCGATCCAGCTCAGTTCTATATTGCAGACGCTTAGTTGAAAACGGTGAGGTAAAAAATCGCCACCAATACTCACCAGAGTCTAACAGCCAACCCAGTCGTCCGGTCCGTCCAAGACGGGGTGATGACGGCAAAGGACGAGACAGTCTCGTACTTGGAGGGGACGGACTGCCTTTGCGCCGTGCTAGACTGGGTGGACGGCCGTCGACTACAGAAGCGCAAAATTGGTCAATAAGACAAATACTAGTACTCAATTAAGTTAAGGTTAAAAATGAAAATAAAAATGGAAAAGGAAATAAAAAAAGAAGAAAAGAAAAGGTGGTGCCCGAGCTGCCTACCAGGGATCGCAGTTGGACTGAGGTCGGACGACGCTAGTCCTCGTCTTTTGTCGTCCGGACAACCTTGGGGTCGCCCCGTCCAGGACGAGGACCACACCTCGGACTACCGTCGACGCCCGCCCAACTAGGCGGCTGGGACGGCTGAGAGTGATATTAGCCACAGCTGTGAGATAATGCACTGGTTGATATTTACTAGCCAACATCCCGAGTCATATGATAGCTTTACACCCACAGGAGGTTGATGCTAATTTGACTAGAGTATATATTCGCTCAAGGATCTTTGCAACTAGCATCTACTCCCGGAACTGCTAGTAGGCCCAACCCTGACGTCCATCTCGGAATACTCACCTCGTATCCCTGCGTTGTAGACATGATACCCAGTACTAGTACACATGGGCTTTAAACAAAGCACGATCCCATCTCTCCAGCCCAAATGAGAAAGCATATATACTGCCAAATTCTCCCACAACATTCTTTCGCCCTCGGGGCCCTCACTCCCCCGATCTGATTCAGAACTTCCCCGTGAACCAAAACCTGCACCAGATACTCCCCTCTCTCACTTGGAAAACAAAAACTCGCGCAATCACTAGAGAGTCATACTCTCGCAATTCAACTACGAGTGATTCTCCCCCTTCCATTTCCCACTCCACCAGGTTGGCGCTTGCTAAAACTCTCCAGTGCTGTTAAAGTCACTTCCCATTCTCTCCCTGCTCTTAGGGATCACTCACGCGGCAGCGCTCGCGAATCCCCTCCTCGAGCCCGATATCAGCCCTCGCGCTGGGCGACCCTGTAATTATAACGACGGCTGCCACTGCAACACCGGGTATACCCCCGGGCACTACTGCGGGTACTGCAACGCCGTGCTTTCATGCCCCCCCGGACAACCCTGCGAGGGTAATATGTACTATTGCAATAGAGACGGGACATGCTGTAACTATGGGCTCAGACACAAGTGTAAGATAGGCATGGGCCCCTGTGGTTAAAACGGTCGAGAAATTGATTGAGATCTGGCGGGAGGAAGCTCAATAATAAGTGCTTTTGTGTTCCGGCTAGTCCGGAGGGGGGAAGTCTTCATGCCCCTTTTATCAAACTTTTTTCTTAGACTTCCGCTGTGCTGGAAGATTAATTTGGTTTGTGCGGAACCAGGGTCTCTTGAGTGAGATACATACAATGCCTCGAGCTAGTATTAGTCATGTGTTCTTAAGTCAGAATGATTTTTGCGCCTCAGCATGTTATTGATGGATATAAATCGAAGTCTAAACTAGTTGACACAAATACAGCATTCTGAACGTATTAATCGGTAAAGCCGAAGCATGAGTGCTTGAAGCACCAACAAGTTGAATCAAAAGTCGAGATATCCGCACTCCCACACTTTTCGTCCATGACACTCTATAAATTTACCCCCAAAGAACCCTAGTTGTCGGGATTAGCCTTGAGTTCCAAGAGGTTAATATGTTCGGTGACGTAATATAGTGGAATGTCAGGAGCGATCCCGCCATCCCGGACCACACACAAGGGACAACGAGGTTCTGGAAGTGTATCTTAAGAGAGTGAGTGTGCATTATTTGATCGGGTGCAGAGATGGTTAACCCCTGCATGTGAGAAGCTCCACCCTGACAGATCTTCATATGCAGTACCAGCAGCTTTCGTAGCCCATTTACTCGAGTACGGTAGTGGGTAAAATTGTTGCATATTCTTCATCGCCTCACTATGCAGATGGAATGAACCAATAGTAACTTGGCAATAAAAATCAGCATTATCTCCAGAATTACTCTACCGGTACATGCAGTCAGTCTCTAGGTAAAAGTCCTCCTGAAATAGAGTTTTACTTCCCTGGAAACTATGGTGGCTCGAGGGGGGTATTATGTGACTAAGCCGTTTAGTAGCACCACCTCTAAGAACACCAATAGTCCAGAATTTTTCGTTCACCATAGCAAGGTTTGGAAGAGATATCGCGAGGACCGTTTGTACGATATGAGAGCAGAGGCGTAAATTCCGAGAGGGTTCATCCGTAATAGCGAGGTTTACCATAAAAAGAGCTCTATAACAGCGGGGGGTCCATTCATTTCTGTAAAATTAAAGATGTGTGGGGAATTTACTTCCCAAACTAGCGAAGGCATTTTCCTTTAGGGATAAGCTCTCTTGAATACGGTTCGGTCAATATGAATACATGGCTCCATGGGGCCATCACAGATATTAATATTTGATCGGGGAGTAGCCCAGGTTAAAAAACGCCTCCGATATCCCAGCACCACTAACCTTGCACCCACCCCAGCCCCTGTAGATCCTCCCATTCTTCAGGAAGGATCCCCGGGGATATACTGTACTAGTACTGTACTCGGGTGAGGGGGAAAATATTGGGACAAGCAGGGGGATAGTAGAATTACTCTAGTTAGTAGTTTTCTTACTTTTTTGGTTCTTTGATTACTCCTTTCAAGGTATGCACAGGCCTCTCCTACCCTGCTTGTCCCAATACTTCACCCCTACCCCTAGTACAATATTACGAGAAAACCTTTCAAATACTTGTACCATGGAAAACAGGGGGGGTATCATAATTTAAAGACAAAAAAGGCCTCAATGTACTGCAATTCTGCCTAGTTTTTAAGAATACTAAACAAGAGTTCAGCTAATTCCCAGCTCCGCAATGAACTCCCGGCTCCTTTTCGAGTTACCACCCTCAAGACCGGTTAGTCATACAAGCTCTAATTAAGGAGCCGTCAGTGTGGGATTGATCTACAGTCGCGCTATCCCGGATGGCCAAAATCCAAGGAATCTGTCCGGAACAGCGAATTATGCGGGACAGTGAGTTAGGCTTTGGTGCAAAAAAATTCAGAATTTAGGGGATCCGGGAGAGTGAGATCCAGGACAGCGAGGTGCGACTGTACTCCCAAACCACGGACAAACGATATCTACCAGGCATATCATGTAACGCAGAATTTCAATGGAGAGCGTCAGTAACTACATCTACCCGGCTATCACTTTTAGCCAAACACTTTATCTATTTCTCGCAAATTTAACAATAGCTTCCTAATAGCCAACCAGACCAGACGTAGGCCATTTACAGTACTGGTAACTATGCCTGTCTGCACCCCCTTCCATTCTTATCAAAAGGGCCCACCTGGTGTACTGTGACAAATAGTTTTCATCCCCCCAGACAGGCGCCCCATCCCGAGCTTTGCCCCCTCTCAACCTCGACCTACTCACCATGGCAGTTTCCCCAGGACATGCACCCCAATGAGGGAAAACACTATATTATCAATCCGAGGACCCGAATGTCATTCTACCTATTGCAATCAATCCATCGGGTTGGGTCGCTTTCCCTGTCGGAGGCTTGCCCGGTCGCCTGTAGTCCTCATCCCCGGAACAATTCCAAAACTGGAAGTGCATTTTCCAATCAAAAGATCCGAAGAGATGCTAGCGACAACGCGGGCCAATCATACACGAATGCTGGCTTTCTCCCCCCAACAGCGTTGACTTGTCCCCCGGCCATTGATCACTCGTAACCTGCCGAATGACGGCATTGCCTCTTCACGACGGATATACATGTTGGCGAACACGTTAGTGGGAGTAGAGGCAATCCGTTCAAGTGCCCTAAGAACTAGAACAATCGAACCTCACGCTAGGGCGTCGGAGTTGCCTTTGCTGGTAAAGTTTGGTTGTTTCTTTTTTTTTCTATCGCAGGCTCGGGCTGAGGGGGTCAGTTTTCACTGTGTGCTCGCCCACCTATCCAAGAGAGGGAATTTCGGACGTCTTAGTGCGATGTCCAACCATTCCAGTTCTTACAGTATGCCGACCATTGAGTTTATGCTAGTATCGCCAGTTGACAAACCACCCAGAGAAGTACTGTCAGCCACCCGCTTGGCAACCATAGTCGAGAATGAATGAACATCCGGCGCCCCAAGTTTGGTTCTAGCCAACCTGGCGTAGAGGTCCCTTCCTATAATATACTCTGATCCGGGGCTATGGTCCATTATCCAGGCATTCCTCTGACAAGCCTCAGCACTTGGTCGATCTTCTGGGCTCGGTTGCAGAATGTCACGGAGGAAGCTCACACAGTGGGCACTCATGCCCATGTTTTCTACTGGCAAGGGCGAGGGTACGGCCGCAGCGTACTTCCATACTTCGACTGGGTCTTTGAACAAGAGGCTACCGGCGACCATCCTGTACAAGATACACCCAAGGGACCAGATGTCCACCCTGTTGGTTTTGGGCGTCGACGTGTCATGCACTTCGGGCGCCATGTATCCCTGTGTGCCAGTGGTGGTCTTCAAGTATGTAGAGGCGTTGGAGGGCGGGATACGCTTCGAGGTACCAAAGTCACCGATCTTTGCATGGAGGATGTGGGCCCGGTTCTCTGGGAGGTGGAGGAAAATGTTCTAGTGACTGTTAGGCTTTTCGCTATAATGCTCCGGGCTAGGAAGGGCGCAAACCTCGGGCTTTAGATCGCGGTGTGTGATCCCTTCTTTATGCATTACCACCAATCCATGGAGGAGCTGCCGGATTACTGCTCTTGTATCGCTTTCATTCCACCGATAACCGCCCACAAAGGTCTCGGACATATCCCCGATAGGGATATATTCCATAGCAATGTAAACGTAGTTAGTGTCCTCATAGGAGGAGATGAATTTGACAAACCATTCGTGCTATTGACAGGTCAAAGGATTACTAAATAAAACCAATACCATAATGAAAGGACGCATATTTGGGCAAAGCTTACGTTGCACAATGCCTGTAAATTCTTGATCTCAGCTTGATACCGCTTGACAGGGAAGTTTTTCAAGGATCGTGATATCCTCTTCACGGCCCATAACTCAGGGGACTTCATTTTACATGTCTGGACTTTCTCCAAGAATACAGTTCCGCTGGCGCCACTGCCGATTTCGTAACTCAATTTCCAAGCCGGCGGTTTTCTGACGAGGGCACGATACATTTTCCTTGCCTGACGCCGAGGTCTCGGGGTTGCGGCCTGGGGTTTCGCCGGTTCAGCCTTGCTGACACCATCGGTCCCGTATCTTGTGGTGGTCATAGTAAACGAGAGGTTGTTAGAATCCTCGACCCCAAAGAGGTGGTAAAAGGGACGGTGGTATGCAGTCTTCTCCTCATACAAATGGTCCCCCATGGTAGACCAGGCATCGCTGACAGCCCCGGCCTTGAAGCGGTGGTAAACGGGATTCCTGCAGGTAGCCCCCTCCCCATCCAAAAACCATAAAGAGAGGAAGCAGTCCATCCAGATGGTACGGTAGGAACATAGGGGATCAGCATATCGGAAGAATTGCGATCATAGGGACCACCTATGAGCAAAGAAACATCACAGATGTTTTCGCATTGCAGGGAGTTTGGCGATTCTTCTAGGTGGTCGTTGCCTGCGAGTCGATCAGTGCTCACCCCAGCTTGGCAGATACCAGGATACCAAGGCAGAATCACACCTTCCAAAATTCCCATCAGAGCAAAATAGCCGCTACTAAAGCTCCGATTAAAACCAAAACTGCTATTCTCAGTACCGGTACTCTCCCTAACAGCCACACTATTGGCCAAAGGAATGGTAAATAAGTAATTTGCTAGCTAAGCAAGGTCACTCAGAAAAACAAGGGGCAAACAAGACAAGGCGTTACACACCAGTTGTTATCAGACATCAGTTGTGACATTAAGGGTGATATGCCTGAAAAGGGGTTTTTCTTTTCCGATATAATAACCAGGGCAGTGGGTGGATAGTTAAGACCTTGGTACCGTAGACCTAGAAAGAGAGAGTGGATGCAAATGATGGTCTGTGTGAGTTGGGACGGCCAGGAGACAAAGTCCAGGGACCAACTCGTGGCTGAATCCAATTCAACCATACGAACATGGGCAGAAAGATAGGGAACCCTAACCTTACTGAACCCTAACCTGACCCCACCAACCAAGAATCATACTACCGGTATCATACTTGTCTCCGCGCCAAGAATAGAAACAACCTGTCGGAATTGCAACCAGGAACCCAACACAAAGTACAGCCTCGTTCGCAAAAGTTCTCGCTAATCGGTAGGTATCTTAGAAAAAGTCTAGGGACAACTCATGTACTGGTACAAGAATTTGCACTTGAGGTTTTCTACAGACGCTTGTACAGTACATTTGTTACTGCCAATATTTTTCCCTGGTACCTCTTGATCCGCGAGAACTTTGCGAACTTGTATGGGAACTAAGCCGGATTAGGAAATTCGAGTGATAGCCGGTGATGATTTTTTGGTGGCCAACAAAACGTCGGGACCGGTGACACTATCTCTTCAGCAGAAAAATCCTTTGCAAACCTTACTACGACAAACGCGGAAGGCAAATCTTGGCTGAGAAGCACGAGTGCTTTCCCTCACATAACTTTAACACAAACTCTCCTTATATTGTTCCGGATATCTCGTAGTCCTGGACAAAATTCGCGAAATCCGGCCGTTCGGGATAACGTTCTGTGAGTGTATATGATATTTCCTCAGAGACCTTTCCGACCAGCACCCACCCCCGGACCTACTGGTGTGTCCAACCTGTGATCTCCACCTCGGAACGCTCACCTTGCATCCCTACGCAGTAGTCAAGAAACCCCGTACACATCGGCTTTAAAAAAGCATGATCCCACCCTTCCCACCAAAAGACGAAAGCATATATGCTTCCCAATTTCTCCAACAACATTCCTTCGCCCTTGGTCCCTCTCTCCCCCCAATCTAATCCACAACAACTCGAAGCAGATATTCCCCCTGACTCACCATTACTTGGAAAACCGAAACGAGCATAATCACCAGTTATTTTCTCCCTTCTACTGCCCTACTCTACCATTAAGTTGACTCTTGCTAAAATTCTCCAGTGCTTTTAAAGTCACTTCCCATCCTCTCCCTTGCTCTTAGGGCTCGCTCACGCTGTAGCGCTCGCGAATCCCCTCCCCGAGCCCGATATCAGCCCTCGCACTAAGCGACCATGTACTCGAGTAACTATAACGACGGTTGCCACTGCAACACCGGGTTTCCCCCGGGCACTACTGCGGGTACTGAACCACTCTGCTTTCATGCCCCCCTGGGCAACCCTACAAGGAGAATATCATATGTACTATTGCAATAGAGACGGGACATGCTGTAACTATGGGCTCAGACACAGCTGTAAGATAGGCATCGGCTCCCGTGGTTAAAACGGTCGAGAAATTGATTGAGATCTGGCGGGAGGAAGCTCAATAATAAGTGCTTTTGTGTTCCGGCTAGATGCCCCTTTTATCAAACTTTTTTCTTAGACTTCCGCTGTGCTGGAAGATTAATTTGGTTTGTGCGGGACCAGGGTCTCTTGAGTGAGATACAATGCCTCGGGCTAGTATTGGTCATGTGTTCTTAAGTCAGAATGATTTTTGCGCCTCAGCATGTTATTGATGGATATAAATCCAAGTCTAAACTAGTTGACACAAATACAGCATTCTGAACGTATTAATCGGTAAAGCCGAAGCATGAGTGCTTGAAGCACCACCAAGTTGAATCAAAAGTCGAGATATCCGCACTCTCACACTTTTCGACCATGACAGCCTATAAATTTACCCTCATCCAAGGAACCCTAATTGTCGGGATTGGAAGGAACTCAACCAATTACCATCATCCTTCAGATTCCACCTTCCTCATTCGTTCCTATCAATTATGCGCACTGGGGATGCATTTTATGAAAGCCGTTTTTGAAAATTGTTCGAATGAGCAAATTAGTTGGGAGAGAGGCGATATTCTGGGAGTGGGAAGTAAGTTATAATACATCTCATCTGAGGAGGAGGCCAAGCAGGTGATCACCAAGATCTAGCCGCGTCGCGACCCTGGATCAGTACGTTTTTCTCTCCCCCGAGCCTGCCACCATCGATGTTCAACCTATGATATGATACTATAATAGTAACCCAACCAAGCTTTAAACCCCCCAGGGCCCACCCAATTATTTACGATTTCGGTAGACTATTCTTGAAAAAGAGCTCTGCTGGTTTACTTCTGCCGAAGGACCTATTCTCGCTGTCCATAAATTGTCGGCGGTTGATAAGCTCGGCTAATTTTCCACGGCACAGCGGCGGGTCTACCCTATTTTAAGTTCCGACTAGGTATCATACACAGTAACGCACAGCATTCTCTCCCATCATATCTCTCAAGCCACGAAACCTTCGAACGGTGGGATGGGAGTAATACGTGCCGCACGAACAAGAAGGATGATGAATTCTCACATGTATATCCCAACGGGGGGTTGTTGGGACCGGGGGTGAGAGCGTAACTTGGGGTGAGAGCTCAAGAAGTCAGATGCTGGCACGCCAGGACCATGTGAATCCGCGAAGAGGGCGGAGCAATCAGCATGTTCCCAGCGATGACTATACTAGTGCTATGGCGCCATCGGATGAGATTGGAGATGCCGCAAGGCTCGTTTATAGGAGGATGCGGATCCATCACCAACCCATAGATCGCCGGATCAAGTCCATAGACTATCACTCGAAAATTGAAGATTTCTGTCATCTGGTGGGACGAATATCCCTTTTGTGCCTTCTAGCTGTGATGGTTGCGGAGACTTACAGAGGAGAGCTTTGAGCAGCCCCAACCAAAGACCTGACTCTAAGGGCCTCCGCACTACTGAGGAGTGCAGTTTTGGGGTTTGTCTGGTAGTGTTGAAAGACTCAATTCTGGTATCATACAACCAAAGGGAACTCGCGTGCAGTTCCAGTTCGGCGCCTGACAGAACACAGCTCCCCGTTTATTATACTATACATCTGAGCTGGCACCTTGGGACGTCGTACTGTGGAGAACCACCCCCCACTACCCTACTTCACCACACAGTGAAACAATAAAAACAATGAAAGGAAAGGAAACCCAACACTGCTAGTCTAAAGCAGACCAAATCAACAAAGCTGGTGATGGTGAATATAATGATGATGATGGAAGAGTCCCTTTTTTAACCGAGAATTGGGGCAGAAAAGTAAAAAGAGATAGTTCGACAAAAAAAAGAAACAAGGGAAGGAAAGCAAAGGGGAATAGAAAGAAAAAGGTCAAACATTTTTTTCCCCACCACTAGATATAGCTATCAACGCTCCCCACACCATCTACCACACTTCTCTTCTTTCCCCTTGCATGAATACCATTCCCTAGTACCTGTCACAAATTGTGACTAAGCAATGCTGATTTCACATGCCTAATATTTATTAGTCATAGGTATCATATATTGGGTTTTCACGTTATGAAATCAGTTGACTCATAGTATTTCACAGACTATGCAATAGTGAGTCATCAGTAGGTTATAATTAGTTGAATATTTTATGACTAACGATTGTGAGGTCAGATGATGTTATGACTTTGGCACATAACTCACATTATGTGTCATGGGTTTCATGCATGTAATTCATTTGAGCACATAACTTGTTTTATGAGTTGTTAATAAACCTGTTATGGGTTAAAGGTTGTTGTACAAATGAGTGATAGGAATCACTGGCAGCTGATGGATTTGATATTATGACTTGTTAGGAGTTATATAAGAGGTGGATGACTAATATGAATGAGTTATCAGGGTAAGGGTACTAGAGTGAAGATCGCATATAAATAGAAGGCTTGTTACTCTGGGAAGGAGTACACGAACCATCTCCTCTCCACCTCCAGCAATTGAAATCTCAACACTACAAGAAATCATTGTCACTTTTCCCCACCCACCTCTCTTCTCCCACAATGGCTACTGCCTAGGAGTTGACATTAAGCCACCTTCCCTCCTCGTCTGAGGCCTGTCGGTCTCCCTTCCTTGGGGTTCTTGTTCCCTGGGCCGTTCATCGTTGACGCCTGCTCATGAAGTTCAGTTCTCCCCCTTACCCCACACTTGCTTTGCACCTTGCTTAGCATTTTGCATGGTCAGAAAGCTTCTCACTTTGTTCACGGTCGGCGTTACGGTGGCGGACTCTTGGTCGAAGTAGGCCTCGGCTTGCTGGGCTTGTACCTCTGATGGCGAAAGCCTCAGTTAGTAACATCTCGGTCCTGCCTCGGTTTTGTTGTCGTCCCAAAAGCCCTTGCTATGGCCCGTTTGTCAGTTGTGGCTAGCCCGTTCACGATCCTTCCTTCCTCCACCTCCCAGTTCTGTCTGCTTGCACTGGTACTATTACCCTAGCGGGAATAGCTTACGTAATAATTAAGAGCGAGGTATATGGCTCAAAAGGATGACCATATATCCGAACCTATGCTCCCACAGTTATGAGCTTCCTAGAGGCATCTGGAAGATAACTCGGACCACTGGATAAGAGCACGTTTCAAGATATGTTTAGCTGATTGGAACGATGTTTGGAGAACACTACTCCTCTTACTCCAGTCGCATATGCATATTGCTGCATAATGCTTTGATAGCTGGATATCGGAACTAATCACTCCATATTCCACATTACTATTGGTATGTAGGCATTTGGACCGCATATTCATATATAGTCTATCATAACGAAGAGATCGAAGACTGTCTACAGGTGGAGTGGGGACACCCTCAGATGAAATAGCAGTTCGGGAGATTCTCTGAGTTGAGCTGGGCAAGTTTTCAGAGTCAAACGGTGTTCGCACTTTGTTCTGACGAACTGAATTGTTAAGAAGATACTTCTTAACTAAAGAAGTCGAAGTAGCATGAATATTAGTATAAATAGTAGGCCTCTCCCCCGGTGGTTGAAGAACAATCAAGCAACGGAGAAGAGACCTTAACAATATAACAAGTTAGCGAGTTATATTCTAACTCTTTGATATTTGACTACACTTTATTACTTTCCCTTTATCAAACAATTACCAACGAGCCTTCCTGACTATTAATCCGTTGTCTCGAATATCCTTGGCCTAGTTAGCTCGGAATCCTACCGTGTTAGCTACACCGTAACAGGTACTGCTAAAGAAGCTAGCACCTAACTGCCTCCTCATCCTCCCCGATCGTCGGACCCCTCCTCAGTTACACCTAGTGGTAGTATTGCACTGTCTTCCTGACTGTGGTCAATGCCTTGGATCGACATCAGCAAAAATAATACCTTGCGTCCTGTGCGCCCCGTGCATCTGACGCCCGGGACGTCGGAATGCTAATCGCGAATCAGGACGTAACGTCGGATCGACGTCGCGTCCTGACTTTGTGTCACCTAGCGCCATCCGTCCTGACGCCATCCGGACACGGACCCCTACGTCCTGTGCGTCCTGACTGCGTCTGGTGCTCCTCTATTACCTCCTGACTCTCCCTGATCTACGACTCTTCCGTTCCTACTGCGTCGGGTCCTGCGCTATTGCGTTCTGACTGCGTCTGATCTATGACTCTCCCGCCCTGATGCCGGTTCCTTCTCAGCGAACGTCAGGGCTCGTTCATCTTCAGATCTCGCGTCCTAATGTTTCCACACCCTGCCGACCTCGTCCGGATCCCACGATCCGCATCTCTCCCTTCCTGACGCCTGCTCACTTCTTCCTGATCTTACGCCCTATATATGCCACGTCCTGATCCGATCGTGACTCTATCTGACGCCGCATTTTCATCCGGACGCATCGTGTACTTAGTCTAATGCCATCCTGATCCTACGCCTAGGCACTTCTCTTCTTTCAAATGCTGTCACGATGTGTTTTACTATCCTGATCGCCAAGATGCACCTGTTAAGCGTTGCTTCTATTAATTCTATTCTGAATTCCTTGAGTTGGCTAGACGCCCTCATCTTAATACGACTATGCTCCTCGCACACTTTCCTATATGTGAGAACGCATCCCAAAACCACTACACTACACATGCTCAGCATTCTAACTACCCGCATCTATGCACGCACTTTCCCCCTGCTCCATATCCCACAGATCAGTAGTCTCCTCCGCCGGCTCTAGATCATCAAGCCTGAGCGCGAGCTGTCGCAATGTAGTCGGAGTCACAGTATTGTCCAAAGTTAGCCCCCCAGCCACCTCCTGTGAGCCATTCGGAGTCTGTAGGTCCGAATCGAGGAAGTTGAGTAGTGTAACAATCCTATTGTTGAGCACGTATGCAACAGGCAACGACCGTCGCTTCTTGCGTAAGCGAGTCTCGCTTTTCTGCACCAAGGTGTAGGAATGTACTATCTCTTCAGATAGTACGGAACTGGCTTGCTTGTCTTGGTTATTCCGTGAAAGGTGCTATCTCTTCAGATAGTAAGATGGGTGGATTGTCGTGCTTGATAGAACTATCACAATAGTCCTATGTTCGGGCGACCTGTCGAGACTATCACAATAGTCTCCAGGTTCTTAGAGCGTAGGCTCTCGTAGAGGAGGAATGTATGTAAAGAGAGTAAAGCGTGATCGTATTGCAATATCTTTAGTATAGAAAAGTACTTAGATGGTTGCGTGAAGATCCTATCTCTTGGTCGGAACCAAGTGCCTTATATGGCATCTTCCCCCAACCCTAACCTTGGTGACGTGTCACCATTACATAGCATAGCCCCCATGACTCATGATTGGTCATGGTGCGAAATCCATCAGCTGATTCTTACGAATCATCTGTGCACATCCTCTTTCCTCGATCTCAATCCATAAACCCGATCATGCGCTCAAATGAGTCGCATGTATGAAACCCATGACTCGTAATCTGAGTCATGTGCGAAATCATTACATGGTATGATGTCACGATCGTGACGTCATGAAATCATTAACCAATCATAATCAACCTATGACTCGCAAGTGCGCAGTCATGTGAAAGCTATGAGTCAAATGACGTCATAGTGCAAAAACCCAACATACCTTATGACTAATGAGTATTAGTCATGTGAAATCTGCCTTGCTTAGTCACGATTTGTGACAAGTAGCCGGGTTGCCAACACCTGGGTGAAATCGAAATACGTGACAGTTTCCTGTGAATCGTTTCGGTTATCCGGGGCTCCAGCCAGGGCTCCAATACGCAGGTTGCTGGGAGTTTGACTCTCAATCTGTGAAGTTGGACGTGTCTGAATGCGTGGAGTTGGGCG
>Ga0307517_10002006_pt1 | contig 33118 bp, 38 predicted proteins | sample 23_EM_MG_FD_194515 | JGI IMG/M metagenome (GOLD analysis project Ga0307517, IMG submission 194515) | Populus trichocarpa ectomycorrhiza microbial communities from riparian zone in the Pacific Northwest, United States - 23_EM | ecosystem: Host-associated > Plants > Roots > Unclassified | place... | reverse complement strand
GCGAGAAGCTTTCCGACCGTGCAAAATGCTAAGCGAGGTGCAAAGCAGAAGCGGGGTAAGGGGGAGAACCGAACACGAAGAACGGGAACAAGAACCCCAAGGAGGGGGGGCATGCGTGCCCCAGGAGTGGAGGGAAGATGGCTTAACGTCAACCCCTAGGCAGTAGCCATGATGGGGGAAGAGAGGTGGGTGGGGGAAAGTGACGATGATTTCCCGTGGTGTTGAGATTTCAATCGCCGGAGGTGGAGGAGAGATGGTTCGTGGCCTATCCCTTGGTCGTTTTTTTTTTCTTCTTTTCTTTTTTTTTGTAATCATCCGTTCATTGTTTTTAGGTACAAAAAGCCTCATGCAGCGCTAGCTATGGAGAGAACAAAACCTATAAATCAAAAACATAAACAAAGGAAAGTCACGGCACCAGTAAATATCCACTATCGCGCAGGTTTCTCCTCCGCCGGGCCGTCGGCCTCATATAACAAGGAAAGCACAAACTAACAACTTAGTCGTCTGGTAAGGAAAGCTTTTATATAACAAAGGAGAGAAAAACCCAACGTCCCTAAACCTCAGCTAACGAAAAACACGAAAAACCGGGGGGGGCACCCTGGTGGGTGAGAGAAGAAGCGGGGGGGAAGAGGAGGAGGTGGTGGGCGGGATCATCGAGGGGGGAAATCCCGTGGAGGTGACGCCAATGAAGGTGGCGAGTCTTTTTAGCAGTGGGAGGGATGACCAGAGTGGGGCTTCGGGACCAACATCAGGGACGCCGTGGAGCAGGCGTGCCCTGCTGTGATGTCTCGAGGGGCAGGAGAGGATGGCGTGCTCGAAGGTTTCGGGCTCCAAGCCTCCTATCCCTTGGTCGTAACCAAGAGCCTTATATAGACCTCTTCCCACAACCCTAACCCTGGTGACTCATCACCTCGCGCTACACAAACCTCTATGACTCGTGGTGAGTCATAGCGCGAAATCTATCAATGACTTATATGAGTCATGGCACAACATTCCGTTAACCAATCAAAACTCATAAACCAAGTCATGTGCTCAAACGAGTCTCATGCATGAAACCCATGACTCATACTATGAGTCATGTGCGAAAGTCATTACATCGTGTGACGTCACAATCGTGAGTCATGGAAACATTAACCAATCAACATATAACTATGACTCGCAAGTGCGCAGTCATGTGAGACCTTTGAGTCAAGTGACGTCATAGTGGAAAACCAACATACCTTATGACTAATAAGTATTAGTCCAGTGAAATCTGGCTTGCTTAGTCACGATTTGTGTCATAGGCCCTGGATCGTCTTGTCTCGGAGAACTCGTTAAGGAGACACGTGTAGCGTAGACGAGATGCAATAGAGAAACTCAGGTATAGATCGTCAAAAATATTAGTAGCGATCAATAAAAACTTCTTATATTGATAAAATCTCTTCTCCGTGCTCTTTGTCTCTAATCGCAGCAAAGATCCTTCGTTATTTATATGCTGTGTCTGAGCAATAGCGGTATTCATCCTATCTCTATACTAACTAAGTACCTCGCTAATCTTTCTGCGAACACTTTCTCAGTGCGAACACTCGTAGACCCTGAAACCTTCCGAGCCCACCTTCCTGCTCCCATGGTCTACTTATCCGTCTGGGCTCCCATTATTCCTGATGGTGTGAAGACCATGTCAGGTATCTGCCTATCCGTTTATCCGTCGACACCAATGATTACGAATTATCGTGCTCCCGTGCTTCACGAAGGTAGCCTAACTCGCCAGTCAGAAGATGGCCATTCTTTTTTGGTTGGCTCTGTAGAGAGTTTGTCCTGCGACCGCAGGTCGTATTCTTGTCTTCCTGCCTTACATGACCGGTTCTTGGGATCGCACCTATGGGTTTTTCCCCTCAGACTCCATCCTTTGCCAACCCGTCCTTTCTGGATTCATCCGATGCAGTTACCGGGCATAGTCACCACCCTCATACCCTACCCGTCTTAGTAGGTAAAGGAGGTCTAACTTGTATGCCAAACGTCCCGTTACCTTCGACCCACCCTTCCCACTGTCTGTCCTCAAGTGCCTATAGCCTTATGCCTGGTTGTTCGATTCACCTGCCTCCACTTGCATAAGGTGCCCAGAGGTGTGCCCTCATGTAGCCTGAATACAGGATGCAGCCAGCCGGACGGCCGCGACGTATAAGGTGTCATAGGCTGTGTTCCAATGATAGTGGTCTTTGGTGTTGGGACGCAACTACCCAGGCGGCCTGTGATGAGGTGCTGTCCCAAAGCCGGGGCTGGAGGGGGGTGTTATCTTTATTCTTCGAAGTTCGTGGGCATTTCACGTAGGGTATATCTGTCCCAGAAATCCTTACGGGGAGTCTGTGCGCCTAACAGTTTGATCACTACATACTTCTACCAAAATCCAAAATGATCAATGACTACAATTAATTTGTGAGAACACTTGATATCCCCAATCAACCCCGAGGTAATTATCCTACTTACCAGCAAAGCTGAAGGACCGGGCTTCTACTCTGGTTTTTGGCCTTAGATACAACTAGTACCAATGCACATCTTATTGGTACTCAAAACCTTGTCTACTGGCTCCTGAACCCCGACTCACAAGACCTTGCACTTCCTGTTTGCCCGCTCCCTTATTCAAACTGGCTGGACAATGGCGCATCCCCCTCTCCAAAGACCTGCTCCCCACTACTGCACCCCTCTTACCCCTCATACTACACTCCCCTCCTTTCACTTTCCCACTTCTGTAAATCATAGAGAAGAGCTCCAGCCAGATATGCGTCGCTGCTGTTGGTATTGCTGGTCCAAGAAAGTTCAAAGCAACCCAAAAAATCACCTACCAGCCTTGGACCAAGCCCCCCATCTTAGCTCTAATGGTTATATGTCAAACCAGGGTCCGATGTCCCCTTTGTGACTTGCCACTCTGCAAAACCCCGGGTTGTTTTCACGATTTTCATACTGTATAATACAGAGTAAGTCTGACCTGGGAAAAAAGAGATAAATTGTCTAGTATTGGGCATGAAGTTATGCGGTTCTGCTGATATGTAAATATGCTACTCGGCGGGCATATGGCTAGGAGAGATACTGTTATAGGCTGCTTTGTCGTGTCCGGTCATTGGCACTCTGGTAGGACATAGGTTTCACGGACTTCAGGAGCTTGTGAGGTATCAGAATCGTTGTAGATTGCTTGAAATTTCTAGGAATCAGGTTCAGTCAGCATGTGGGTTTCTACTCTGAGTTTCTTGTCTCTTTTGTTCCTGTAGTTATCTATACCAATTATCAAGATCCAAGATAGCCGGCAGGCTTTCTTGTATGTTTTATATTTTATTTCTATTGTTTGTTGGATGGGTGGACGTGGTGGATGTGAGAGAACTTGTTCTATTCTCAGATGCGCGCCGCTGCTGACTAAATAGGACTAACAAACCTGTGTGCGCAACTACTCGAGTAGTCGAGTAGTGGTTTACCCTCAACGCCGTCCTATCTTCTCCACAACACTACTAGGGTGGTTGCCCGTACCCCACTACCGTACACCCAACATTGTTGATATCGCTTGGCAGCTTAGTAAACGGTTCCACCTTCCTTACCTGGCAGGAGCGGAATCTGCAGGTCTCATCGGTTGAAGGGATATGGCCAAATTCTCCGGTAGCCCTGTCCACCACCCTTGTGTTCTCAGCGTCGAGAAAACCTTTTAAATACCATGCATTTTTGTGCATACCTTTCGGATACCATCCTTGGCCGAGACATACCATCCAAAAGGTTTCACATCGCAACAAAAAGTAAACCATTCTCAGAGTTTCAGCAGCTTCTTTAATTTTTAAATAACTCAAATAATTTTCGAAAAAATTGGAAAAATCAAAAGAAAATAACCAAAAGCCACTAGATATTTCCAGATTTTTTTCTACAATTTTTAACAATTAACTGAGACTTAGGGTGAGGTTTTTGGTGATTTTCTTAGAATTCTTGGCATAAATTACTACCAAAACACACTACTTTTAAGTGAGCACAGATTCACCCACAGAAATCCTTTCTGACAGTAAGAAAAATTAAAAATCTAACCATTAATTAAGTTTCCTTTTCCTGTTTTCAGCTTATTTTTTCAATTTTTCTTCACCATTTTATGATGGGTCAAAGGTGAAGTAATTCTTTGCAAAGGTTTCACTTTTTCGATGGCACATTTCCCGGGCGATGGTATCCGAAAGGTTTGCCGCTAATTGCATGGTATTTAAAAGGTTTACCCTCTCAGCGTCACTTCCCTCAGGCGGTCTGTGCTTGTGGAATTTCGCGACGCGCTCCCACCCACGCGAACGTTCTCCCTGCTTTTTCCTATCTGCACTTTAGGAGGTGGCTGCCAAATTCTGCTTGGGCTCCTCGAACCGTTTCTCAACTGCTTTTGCCCCTGTACGAATTGTATCATACAAATCGTTCACGTTTGCGAGTTAGTGATGTCGGGGTCAAATCCGAAAAAGACTCCAAGGTCCAACCAAAAGTCACCGTTTGCCACAAAGAGCTCTCAGAAGCCGGGATCCGTTCAGAAGCAACAATCTCTCCTGTCTTTTTTCACCAAGGCTGGCGAGTCCCCCGTTCCTGCAAACAAAAAAGGAGATAGCGATTTGCTAGATTTGTCTAGTGATCCAATCGGACTGTCCTCGCCTGCTATTCAAGAGGGTACTGAACATAGGCGGCGAGGTTTGTAATGTCAATTCTCAATATTCTCTGACCTACTAACTGGGTTTGGGTCCTGTTAGATATTCTCCAAGTCCCACCTTCTAGCCCGTCTATAAGAGTAAGAAATGTATTCCTCCCAGGAAACCTCACCACCCTAACTGCCTCACAAGACAGTCTCAAAGCGTGTTAGTTACACTGAATTGAGTGACGACGACGACGAGGTGCCGGTCCTCAAGAGAGGTGAGTGAGAGCTTCGGCTCGGTGAGATGCTTTGGGCTCAATATAATCTAGGTATCAAACGCACAATCCCAGATGACGACGACGACCTAGAGTTCCTTCCCCAAGACAACCCTAACGAAGGCTCAGACGAGGGACGGGATGACGGTGAGCTCACTGCGATTCTACAAGGGTACACGTCGCTGATTTTTGTGAAAGCTGATATCGAAAAAGCCGCCATCGGAAGTGACGATTTCATCGTCCCGGATAGTGCTCCTACGAAGACACCTCGCAAATCTAGGGATTCAAAGAAACGCAAGAAATCGAGCAATGATTTGCGTGGGACAGCACCTTCCACTGCAAAGACCCCAACAAGTACCTCACGCTTTGCATTCAGTCCCAAGAGCTGTAATTCTACTCCGCTACCGTCGGTGGTGACCCATCGACCAAAGCCTCCAACACCTTCAGGAAGGAAAGACAGGGATGAGGTCCGCTACTTTTGGCTTGTTGATATTAAGGATGCCGATGGAAACCCACGTATGCTTTTCACTCGAGAGATATATTCTTGCTAGTGGACTAATTTCGCAGCCACTCACCCTGATTATGACCCTCGAACACTATTCGTGCCGCCAAGCGCATGGTTAAAGTTCTCACCATTTGAGAAGCAATATTGGGAAATCAAAAGCAAGCTTTATGATACTGTTGTGTTTTTTAAAAAGGTAAGACTTCATGACCCAGATGAGAGGTCTTCGTTAATTGAGATTTTTAGGGAAAATTTTACGAGCTTTACGAGGATGATGCCAGTATGTCCCGTACGTGCGCGGTAGGGTTTTGGTTTAAATAGCTAATAGGAGCAATAGCAATTGGCCATAGAGAGTTTGATCTGAAGTTGACTGATAGGGTGAATATGAGGTAAGGTTTGTGCATTATTTAGGTTGAATTCGCCATGGCTAACAGGATATTAGAATGGTTGGTGTACCAGAATCTTCGCTGGATATGTGGGCAGCTCAATTTATCGCAAAAGGGTATGTGTTTGGCTTTATGCGGTGGCTATGTTGGAGTTTAAACTGACGGTCAACTAGATACAAGATTGCTCGTGTTGACCAGAAAGAAACTGCCCTGGGTAAAGAGATGCGAGAAAAGGGTGGTAAAGCAGGAAAAGAAGAGAAAATCATTCGCCGCGAACTTGCCTGTGTTTTAACTGGTGGAACACTTGTTGATGAGAGCATGCTCCAAGATGAGATGGCAACTTATTGTGTGGCAATAAAGGTTCAATTCTGGGTTATCTGCCGTTCGGGGTCAGTGACACTACTGACTTGGGCGAATTGTCTATTAGGAATTGTTTGTCGAAGGGGAGCCATCGTTTGGCATAGCTTTTGTTGATACCGCCACCGGAGAATTCTCTCTCTCGGAGTTTGAAGATGACTCGGAACTGACGAAATTCGAAACATTTCTCGCTCAAATTCGTCCAAGGGAGCTTGTTATCGAGAAGGTGGGTAGCGTTTTTGGAAAGGTTTGTAAATCTGAGATGGGCGCGGCTGATAATATGCAGGGCTCTCTTTCTTCCCGATCGACGCGTCTCTTGAAGAATAACACTTCCTTGACAACTATTTGGAACAAACTGAAGCCTGGACTTGAGTTCTGGGAAGGATCAACAACCATTCGGGAATTGATGAGTCAGGATTATTTCGACGAGGGCCCATCTAAGGACAGAAGATGCTGGCCGCAGGCTCTGGAGGAGGCAAGGGAAAGAGAACTAGCAATGTCAGCCTTTGGTGCTTTACTCTGTTATCTACAAACGGTAATGATCATGCTCGATGAATTTCCAATTTCGTGAGGGTCTGACATATATAGCTTAAAATTGATCGTGAATTGGTGAGTTTGGGAAATTTCCGGGTTTATGATCCGATAAAAAAAGCGTCGTCCTTGGTTCTAGATGGGCAAACACTATTGAACCTTGAGGTTAGAATCTTGATATCCGGTTGACAACCTCCCGCTGATTATGCTAGATTTTTGCAAATTCTTCGGATGGCGGCTCAGCGGGGACATTGTTTTCTCTACTTAATCGATGTGTCACACCTTTTGGTAAGTTCGCTGGTAATGCTCGGCTCGCAAGTTAACATCTGGTAGGGAAGCGAATGTTCAAGCAATGGGTATGCCACCCGTTGGCTGATCCGGCCAAAATTGGCGCCAGATTGGATGCTGTCGAATCCCTCAACTCCAATAGTGGGTTTCAAGAGGCTTTCGCAACTCATTTGAATAAAATGCCGGATTTGGAACGTCTCATCTCACGCATCCATGCTGGTAGTTCAAGAGCGGTGGATTTTCTCCGTGTTCTTGAAGGGTTCGAGCAAATACGTGATGCAATGGACGAGATCACCCTTTACAACGAAGGTGGTGGTTTAATTGGTCAGCTTCTTGCTTCTATGCCCGATTTGAAAGGATGCTTGGAGCAATGGGAATCTGCGTTTGATCGTGAGAAGGCGAAGACGCAAGGTAGGAACCTGGATTGGGGCTTGTTTGCCTGGTGGCCAGAATACTGACTATTTGACCCTTAGGTCTTCTTGTGCCTGAACGTGGCGTTGAGCTTGATTTTGATGCTTCCCAGGACGCTATAGAAGACATCATTAATGTTGAACTAGAGGCGCTCCTTAACGAGTACAAATCAAGTTTGAAGTATGGCACCTACCCTGGGCCCCTGACTATTGTAATCTGACATTTATATAGGACGAGGGATATTAAATATACAGACAATGGGAAAGAAATTTACTTGATTGAAGTGCCGGTGAAATTTGCTCGGAATATTCCCAAGGACTGGACTCAGATGTCCGGTACACAGGTAGTCAATATTCTTTCTGATCTGTGATTTAGTGCTGCTGCTGAATTTTTCGTAGAAAGTCAAGCGTTTCTACTCGCCGGCAGTCAAAAAGCTTGTTCGTTCGCTACAGGAAGCACAAGAAACCCACAGCCAAATTGTTAAGGACGTTGCTGGGCGTTTTTACAAAAGATTCGACGAGGACTATCAGACCTGGCTGGGCGCGGTGAAGATTGTTGCGAGTTTGGATTGTCTTATAAGTCTTGCTAGATCCTCTACCTCGCTTGGTGAAACTAGTTGCAGGCCGACCTTCGTTGAGGGTGAGAGAAGCGTGTTAGATTTTATCGGCCTACGCCACCCTTGCATGGCGTCTAGGTGCGATAAACCCCTATCGGTATTTGAGGGCGGCGGGAATCTGACAGGTTGTACAGCTTGCATGATTTTATACCGAATGATATCCAACTCGGCGGAGATTCCCCCAAGATAAGCTTGCTCACCGGGGCCAATGCAGCCGGAAAGTCGACGGTGCTTCGGATGGTGAGCATGGATCGCCTGTGTGCTTGGGTAGATGAATGATTGCTAACTAATTGTCAAGGCCTGCGTGGGTGTCATTATGGCTCAGATTGGGTGCTTTGTTCCAGCGAAATCTGCGCGGCTGACACCTGTTGATCGCATAATGAGCCGGCTAGGAGCTAATGACAACATATTTGCTGCGCAGAGTACATTTTTTGTCGAACTGTCAGAAACAAAGAAAATACTTGCCGAGGCTACGCCTCATTCCTTGGTGATATTGGACGAGCTAGGGCGTGGAACATCTTCTTACGATGGCGTGGCTGTGGCACAATCTGTTCTACATCATGTTGCAACTCATATTGGCTGTCTTGGATTCTTTGCAACGCACTATCATTCATTGGCCAGTGAGTTTGTTGGGCATCCTGAAATTCGACCTCAACGGATGCAAATTCATGTCGACCAAGAGAATCGGGACATTACTTTCCTCTACAAGTTGGAGGTAGGAGTTGCTGAAGGTTCATTCGGAATGGTTTGTTCGCCTGCCGTTTATGCTATGGACTTTACTAACAGTTGAAAAGCATTGCGCTGCTATGTGTGGTATCAATAAGCGGATAATTGATAGAGCAGAGGATGCAGCTCGGAGCTTTGAGCATACCTCACGGCTTAGAGATAGTTTAGAGGCTGCGCGGGTGGGGATCTATATTCCGTTGGGAATCCAGAGCGATTTAGCTTGGCTTCTCCGGGACGAAAGCGGTATCAGCGACAAAGCTTTCGACTCCATCGTAAAATGTATTAAGGCGTTGTAATTATGCTTGGGGATCCCTCTGCATAGGTGAATAAATGGTGGGTGGATACCCTGATTGTAATACTGGCTTCTCTTTGCTCGATAGTTTCCCTCAATGAAAATGGGATATTTGATTTTAGTATAATAATAAAAATTTCCTTACATGAAACTAATAAGCGTGCAAGAACTTTTTCAAAGCTTCCGTGACATTTCCACCACAATTGCGTAAAACGTCTGTCGCCTTTGCTTTTGAGACCTAGCAGATATTCGGGGGAGTGATAAGCATGAGAAGACCATATAAGCAGCAACCTAGACTCATTACCTCCATTTCCTCCATGACAAGAGCAACGTCGACAGCATTGACTCGAGTGGCTGGGGGAGGGCCTGCTTTTTGGGCAGGGACCTGTTTGACATTGAGGCCTTGCATGGCCTTTCCGAGAGCCTCAGCGGATTCTTGGGTGACCTGATCCGTGGGCGAATCGCCTTCGTTTTCCATAGCCTCCATAGCCTTCACGCAACGCTCGGCATTAGATGGCGCCACACGTTCTTGGGCAGCTTCTGGCTCAGTCATCTTGAAAGGTATGTGTTTAGGCGGGCAATTGCTCTTCGGGGCAAATAGTGCTGTAAAATTGGTCTTGAGATCCGTAGCCGCGAGATGGCGTGCTGGCTGCTGAATTTAGTCGAATATGAAGGTGACGTTGGGAATTTCCTGTTTTGGCGTTATTGAGTGAATTTAATGTGAAACAACTGCCTCTTACTGTCTTGGGGTTCCGAGCACGTACTCGGGTACTAGGGTTAGTCCGTGAACACTTCCAATAACTGACAGTAGTTTGTATGCAGCCAAGCCCATAACTTGCGACGCTAGGGTAAATTTAAGTAATTAATTGCGAAAGAGAAGAAATTCCGTGAACGGTTTGCGATTTTTTATTCGCCAGGAGGGGTATTTTGGGCAACTTGACCAATACTCGTACACCAGCGTTCACGGACTAACCCTGATACCCGAGTACTGTACTTGTGCTGTAAAAACTCGAATAATTGGACATCGTACAGAGCAGTTAATTTAAGGTGTGTATTGCGAAGTGATCTTCCTGTCTCAGTTAATATGGGCTCCATCATTCCTTGGCAGATAATTAAGGTATGGATGATGACAACAAGGGGGAAAACTCTGCATCATCAGCTGCCAAGGAATGATGGAGCCCATATTAACTGAGACAGGAAGATCACTTCGCAATACACACCTTAAATTAACTGCTCTGTACGACGTCCAATTATTCGAGTTGTTACGGTAGTCGAGTAGCGGCCTTATATCCGCAGCTGGGGTGACATTCTCCTACGAGTAACCCTACACCAGCGACCTAACCCCCTGTCCAACTTCACCCTACACCCCCTGCGCTAAATACACAAACATTCGGCTAGCGTGGGTGAGAGAGGAGTGATTGGGCACACCAGCTATTCAAAACGGCAAGCGAGAGTACGGGGGAAGGTAAGTCGCATACGATGGGGGGGTCTGAAGAGGTCGCTGGTCTACCAGCAAACGCTCCGTCGAGTGAGGCTGCGAAAGGTGCAACTGTGAAGACTACTGGCGAGCTGCAGAAGGCGTTGGATAACGGCAGTGGTGCAAGCCGAATGGGTAGTGGGAATGCTTGGTCTCCATCGTGTGAGCAATTGGTTCTGAAAGGATGGTTTTTGGAAACTAACTAGTACCCCTCCGGGAAAGCCTGGCAATCAAAGCCGATGAAGCAGAGTGTGAGTTATGGGGATGAGGAAGCTGTAGCAAAGGCTCTTAAAAAGCTCGAGTCACTCCCTCCTCTTGTGACGGCAGCAGAGGTGAGTCCGCCTAACGAGAGCCTCTACCGGTCACTGCCTACTGATTTGTTCTAGGTATCCAAGCTTCGTGCCAGCTTGAAGGAGGTTGCACTGGGAAATGCCTTCATGTTGCAGGGCGGTACGTAAAGGGTGATGTAACGAATGGGGAACTTTACTGAGGAGGGAGATGATAGGTGATTGCGCCGAATTGTTCGACTACTGTACCGAGGTGAGACTCTCGGTAATTTGTGAGACTAAGAGCTCATAAGATGTAGGAAAAAATTAGCGCCAAAGTTAAACTCTTGCTTCAGATGAGCATGGTTTTGATATGGGGTTCGTCTCGATCTGCCACTTCTCATTGCCCATCTAAAGTATACTAGGTGGGAATATTCCTGTTGTTCGGATCGGTAGAATGGCTGGCCAATACGCCAAGTAAGGTCCTTCAATCGTCTACTTGTTTTGTTCGCGCTCTTGTGTTGATTGTTATAGGCCGAGATCTAGGATGACTGAAGTAATAGATGGGAAAGAGATACCCTCCTTCCGTGGGGACATCATCAACGGGTTTGGTCTTTCGCAGCGAACTCCTGATCCGGCTAGACTTGTGAGGTGAGCTTGGTCTGCGCAATTGCTTCTTGGGAATACATGGGCTGATGGAATAGCGCATATTATCACTCCGCAACGACTCTCAATTTTTTACGTGGCCAACTCTCATCCGGGTTTGCGGACCTGCACCATCCATTCGAATGGACTCTCAGTCACATCCAAAGTAGCCAGACAAAGGAGAAATATCAAGCAATCGTGAATTCGATTACTGATGCAATCCGCTTCATGCATACCATTGGTGCTGATACATCATCAAGCCTTGGAACTGTGGATCTTTACACGTCTCATGAGGGACTTTTGCTGGAGTATGAACAGGGTCTGACTAGATTGCTGCGTGACCCCATGGATGGGAATAAGGCTAAATGGTATGCCACTTCTGCGCACTTCATCTGGATTGGTGATCGGACCAGGCAATTAGATTGCGCTCATGTCGAGTATTTTCGTGGGATTGAGAATCCAATCGGAATTAAGGTTGGTCCGACAATGGTGGGGGAGGACTTGGCGGAATTGCTGGATATTGTGAATCCGAGTAAGGAGGTTGGAAAAGTAACCCTGATCACGAGATACGGAGCCGATAAAGTGAAAGAACTTTTGCCTAGCCATATTGATGCTGTTGTTAAATCTGGACATACTGTTGTTTGGTAAGCATATTGCTACTTTTAGATGGGGGGGCTCATGGGGGCTGACTTTTGATAGGCAATGTAAGCAGGCTGATTCCTCCATCGGCAACAGCTGGTACTAACGGGGCGCGCTAAATGAACTTCAGCCGATCCCATGCATGGGTAAGTATCCTTTCGGTATTTTCGGCCATGCAGGATCCCCCGGAACGATTTTTAACATCCCATGAATCGCGAGGGTGAGCAAAAAACTGACCTTATAATGATTATACAGCAACACTAGATCCTCTCCGACTGGAGTCAAAACGCGTCAATTCGAGAATATCATGACAGAACTTTCGAGCACTCACCACATCCATCAAAAGAGTGGAACCCATTTGGGTGGTGTCCATCTTGAACTGACAGCAGTGAGCTGGTGCTAGACCCCCTGGGTTGGTTTAGGAATTAACCTTTTGGCTCACAGGACGCGGTCACCGAATGTGTCGGCGGGTCGGAGAATCTCACAGATGACGACCTGTTGCTCAACTACACAACCTATTGCGATCCCAGATTAAACAACAGACAGGCTCTCGAGGCGGCTTTTATGATTGCTGCCTGGTATCGTGAGAAGTCTTGAAATGGGGTGTTTATTAGTGACGCAGGTCTCTAGGGTGAGATCTATGGAACAAATTGTTGTGTTAGGGGTGATTAGGCTGTGTCTCTATTCCTTAGAAATATTGTGAACTAGATGTAGGACATGGTTTGTAGTGTTCGGCAGGAGGGCCTGGCAGTGTCGGTCACAATTTTTGCAGAGTCGATTTGGAAGTCGAATCTTTGAGCTCGATTCAATTGGATTTGAGGTAGTCCAAAACCAAACAAGTTCGATTGGACCTCCTAATCTAGTCAATTAATCAATTGGCAATCTTAAACCTTGTATGATTATCCTGATGATTTTGAGTGATGAGGATAGCCGCTTGCCTGGTGGAAACAAGCCCTTGCTCTCCTGAAAGTGTTGTGCTTGGACAAAATTAACCGATCACGCGGGTGAGCGCGGCAAGCCATTGCTTCCGGGCCACCACAAAAATCATTACCACTAGGCGGGCGCCTCATAATACCGTCTCTCTTTTTTTTATTAGGGCTGATGGATGGTATGCAAGACACTGATTACTGCTGTGTATTTAAATTATTTTTACTTGTTTTTCTTGGTTGGGTTGAGGTGGTTGTATCGAGGGGGTTCACAACATGAAGGCCAAAATTATGAGGGTCCGTTGATCGGTTAATTTTGTCCACGCACAATATTTACAACCCATCCGCCTCGTGGGATTGGGATCATTTGGTGATTTAAGAAGCGGGAAGTTGTTGCTGGGGATGAGGCCTTATGAGAGATTTATCAAGACCGTGAGACGGGAACCCTTATTGTTCATTAAATTATCATATTATCATACCGCAGGATCTTGCCAGAGAGGTATGGCGCAAGCACCCTAACATGGGATTTTTAGATCAGCTTTGTCTTGAAATCGGAATAAGAAATGGAGGGTAAATATTTATAGTCAAAGTTAGGCTTTCAGGGTCAAGCTTTTGAAGTATGATACTCGTGCCAAGGTTGTGGCCCCACTACAACCACGATTGCATGCAAGCTCGCAACCCTGGGCACTCGCAAGAGAGTAGTCTAAGAGCCTGTTTGGTAGGAACGGTTCCGTTCCGTTCGCCCATACGATCCTTCCCCTTCCGTTCCCCTTCCGTTCAGAAAATTGGGAACGGAACGGCTGTTTGGCCACCACGGAATGCATCAACCTTTCCCTTCCCAAATAGCTAAACCAGAACGGTTGCCCTTCCATTCCCAAACACCCATAACAAACAATGGCCATGTAATAATGAGGGAGAAAAACAGCTCAAAAATTGCTGTCAAATCAGTTATTACTAGCAAAAGCCCCCTCCAGACCTGGAGGTTTGTCTAATTCATCTATTTAATTGCCATTATTTGCAAATAATTACTTCACTCAAGACATCATGATTCAGGTTCTAATTTAACCTCTCTCAGCCACTGATCACTTATCAGTTGTACATATACTTTAGATGAAGAACACAGATTTTTCAAAATGTATATTTTAGAAATACAATTACATTAGAAAAGTTCAAAGATAAATTAAAAGTGCAGCTTAATCCACCCCTCCTCGTTGTCCCAATTGCCCAAATCTACTCCTCTTTAACTATAACTGCATGTTCAATGCACTATCTTGTTATTTTCTAACATCTCAAATCACTATTTCCTTGACCTCTAAAGCAAATCTCTTGGAGTTTGTGATTTGTTACATTAGTTCAAAGTATTTTAACTACCTTATTGACTAAAAGAACATCATAGCAGCAGGCAAAGGGTTTTATTCCTGAGATACAACTTGAATCATGAACATTAAGAATATCACCTGGGTAATAAACAGCATGGGTATGCCAACAACGAGAGATAAGGGTTATGAGGTACAACCCAGCAGTGGTTATAGTGAATGTTGCCTGAACAATATTATCTAGAATCAGAATCTCAAAGGATTGACAATTAATTTGTCATCATGAGAAACATGTTCATTTTCCTAAAGAATTGTTTCTTCCACAACTGCATTTAGAAAATACTTGGGATAATACTTTGGTATATCATTTCTCTTACTAAAATAGCAAGTAGCATGTGGAAACGCTGGATTATAAGTGTTATAAACCATACATAATTTTATAATTCCAGCAAGTTAGCTAGATGTTTCTGATATGGGTAGTAGTAACATATTACTAATTATTCTGTCAATATTCTCCGCAGTTAAGAATTGCTCATGTGTCTTGAAAAATAATAAAATATACATATGTAGAGGATGCTGTTGCTGATACACTATTTTCCAAAAATAGCAAGAGAATTCTCCAAACAGATTTTCGTTCTTGACTTCACTCGGGAAAGGCTTTTGGTGGAGATGAAATACTTAGATAATGAAGTCTGGTTAATCAGGGGCTTTCTGGCCTGATAAAGGATGTCTTATGATCTCTTCCAGTGTTGGATTTAAGGTGAATGTGGTTGAAAAGAGGACGATGTTCAAAGTAATGAACTATGGTTATGCTATCCTGAAGCAGCTGGTGCATAAATCTGTGCCCCACTCTATAGCCAGAAGGAAGAATAAGAAAACGACTCAAGCTTTCGGAATTCAGATTCTCACTATGCAATACATCAATCAATCCATTATACACACCTGTTTGAAGAGTCTTTTAATCTGGTCATCACTATGAAAGTAGCGTTGCTTACTGTAAGATGGTAGCTTTGGCGTGAGGTATTGAGAGCTAGGACATTGAATCATCATTATATCGGAGAACTCGTTAGGAAGACCCAAGTAACGTAGGCTAGATATAATAGGGTACTTCGAGCTAGATAGGCGAAGTATTGGCAACGATAATGTAGAAACTTATTATATTAATAAGATCCCTTCTCCATGCTTGTCGTCTCTAATAGCACCAAAGATGCTTCAATATTTATATTCCGCGTCTGAGCAATCGTGGTATACATGCTAACTCTATACTAACCAAGTACCTTGTCCACAATTCTGCGAACTTCACCTTAGTGCGAATACTCGTAGACCCTGAAAACTCGCTACCACACCTTTTTGCTCCCATGGCCAAGTTATCAGTCTGCGCTTGGACTATTCCTAATGGTGTGGAGAGCACGTCAAGTGTCAGCCTATCTGTTTATCCGTTGACAGCACTGGTTACGAATTATCTTGCCCCTGTGCTTAGTGGAGGTAGTCTAACTAGCTAGACAGCAGATGGCCTTTCTTCTTTGGTTGGTTCCGTCGAGAATTCAGCATCCGACCACATGTTGTATTCTCGTCTTCCGGCCTTACACGACTTGTCCTCGGGATCGCATCTATGCGCTTTTTCCCTCGGACTCCATCTTTCACCAACCTGTCCTTTGTGAATGCACCCGATCCACTTACCGGACATAGTTACCTCCTTCATACTCTACACGACTTTGAAGGTACGAGGGGACTAACTTTCGTGCGAAACGTCCCGTTACTTTCGACCCACTCTTCCACTGTCTGTCTTCAGGTATCTGTAACCTTATGCACCGTCGTCTGATTCACCTTCCTCCACTCGCATATGGTGCCCGGACATCTCCCCTCATATAACCTGCAAACAGGACACAGTCGGAGGGACGGCCGCGATGGATACAGTGTTATAGGATGTGTTCCATTGATAGTGGTCTTTGGTGGTTGGACAGTGATGACCAGCAATCCCAACGCCAGGGCTGGAGGGTGGTGTTATCTTTATTCTTCGAAGTTCGTGCACCTCAAAGTAGGGTAACTCTGCCCTAGAAATTGTTATGGGAGTCCGTGCACCTAACACTACTGCCGCAACCCGGGAGTCCAGAACACGTGGGCTATAGTAATTCAATATTTCTGATGTGTGATGAGAAATGAGACCCAAATGGGACTTACAGCTAGAGAGCTGGGTTAACGGAATCTGATAGTATTGCATTTTGTGCAAAACAAATAACGTGAACGGAATGGTTTGCACATCAGACTCTACAATAACTCATTCTTGTCCACGCTAGGGTCACTTTCCTGCTTGTCATCCAGGCTTGGTAATAGGTGAGGATGAAACCTGGAGTTGCTTCTTGCACGCATCAGCAAAAATTGAACTTGCATCTGAGGCGCAGATACCGTGTCAGGATGGATCCGACATTGCTTTTTACCATCCTGTGTCCTGAGCGTCCAAATGCCTTTTCCAACCCCCATTGTGTCCTACTGCCACTCTATATCACCGCCTCGTCTACCCCCTCATATCTCCAGTCCCCACGTCCCTTTTACTGCCTCCCATCTTTTCAGCATCTGGATGGCTCCCTTAGGTGCCCCATTTTACCTTTGCTTCCCAACATGCTCTCCATACCCTGACTACCACACTCGTGAAAGACCCCATTAACAATAGCCTAGTACTACTAGTAGTCTCGTGCATAATTTTCATTTCTTGATGAAGTTTGTATTTCTATGTGTATCTCTATATGCTCAACTAGTACATGTGTCGTTACAACCTACTAGTATCACCGTTGGCAAGTGAGGCAGCCAACCTTAGAGGGGCTGCGTCGCTCCCGATTTTGTTCATTCATACAGACAGTGACGGGGAGCATTGCAGCCCAACGCGGGGCTACGTCACTCCCCAATTGTATTTAACCATACTGAAAAATACTCCCCACTCGGTAATTTTAATAGATTTCATTAAAAGTAGGTATATTAGTCTGGTTATTGACAAGGCAGCGCCGGTCTGTCTCGAGTAAGGGATACGCCAGGGCTAAAATCTTTGCGATATCAACAATTGTCAGCTCGCGGGTAACATCTCGGAGCTGAACAGTCACCAGTCCTTGAATGTCCGACAAATGTCTGGTGTCTACCACGCTCATGAATTGAACTCTGGTGAGGCGACAGACCATATCCTGCTGCCTATAGCCCCACCTGATTTTCAACTGAGCTATAAGCCTCGCCTGAAGATGACCTCTAAGCGCACCATCCATATGCTCACAATCTCCCTGTATCCAAACACAATCGTTCCGACGAGTCTGGTTATGGAAGTGCCGAGTACCCGTCCACCGGGCCCTGTGTATCTCGTAAACACCTGCTTTCCGGAACCCAAGAACCAGGATCTCCAGTTGCGTCAGTGGATCCACTGTCAAAGTTGTAAGTATGGCCAGAATCTCCGGCAGTAGGCGCTCGCAAGACAGGGTCAGTCGGTTATAGTGTATCAATTCCCGACAAATTGTCTTCGGGGATATATTGCATGCTCTGCCAAAATAATTGACATTGTGGATATTATTACTACGTACCTTCAGATTCCTAGCATGAGCTAGGAGGGTATGTGCTGGTCTTGTCTTCTCGAAATGTTTTACTACCTTGGTTGGCAAATGGGCTGCCGCACGGTGAAGGAATTCCAAGTTCAATAGTCTCACCTGGATCGCATGCTGTCCATCATAGGTGTTCAAGATCTGTCGTGGTACGTCAATCTTATTTGAGCATCGCCATCAGTCCTTAATTTGTTCCTTATATGCAAGCTCTTCATGCTCCGTAGAATAGATAGAAATATTGTTGAACTGGTAGATGTGATCGTGAAAGTGACTTATTAGATGCATCTTAAGAAAGTTGAAATTACAAATGGCATGGATCAAATGCATACATTGGTCGTTCTCTTCTTGACAATTGTCGTCACGGATCCGGTGCCTTTGGGATAGGGGCACTTGCTCCCTTATCAGAGCATTCTGATGGCGCACCACCTTGTACAGCAAGTATGCCTTATCTTGGTTCCGTTTAGATATGCGAAACTCCAAGAAGAGGTCCTTCGTCTCATGGAACCGAGTCGCATATTCTTCCATATAAGATATAGTCTCCGGTGTGTAACTTCTGTATTGAGCCATCATGGTGAAGTGAGGCAGTGAACTGACACAGGTGAGTGCACGTCTGAACGGTTGCATCTACGTACTATCAGTCTGTCTCAACGTGTAACGAGGGCACTCTGTATGAAGCCTGCTTCTAAGATTGTGACTGCACCCGGTGCTCAAAGTAGAAGTAAGGATCAAAATAAAGATAAAGATAATTCAAAGTAGAATCAAACACTAAAACTTAATATCATTAAGCCTGAAAGCTTCACTCAATAAGTTCTCTCGAGGATCGTTAGTTATCAGAATAAGATGTCTCTTGGGTTAGTCAAGTCGGATAATGTAAAGCCAGAGGACACCTGTCAACTATTCGGACCTTTCGTGAGCACCCTGCTCAGCTCAGGGGTGTCCAACTCACCTGCCTAAAGTGAACGAAGACTTGAAGGGTGTCAGACTGCTCGGATATTAACTATCTCCACAAATAGGACGTGCTCCTGGTGATGTCTCTGCAGCTACACCTCCCTGAGTGAAAACTCCTTCCTATCGGTAGCATCTCAGTGGCTGACCGACATGCCCAATGTAGAGATAATATCCATTAGGACTCACTGGCCCAGCCCTGGTTTGGTCTATACAAGCTACGCAGTCCATCGGCAAATCTACTTTGCTATACCAAGCTTCTAAACCTGACTGCATGCTCCCTGAATAAGAAATCTCCTGCTGCTTGACTGCATCGGAGCTATCTACCGCCAACTATGCAGGACCCTCTGTAATCATTACAAGACTCACACCTCTAGAGTCCACTAATAACCCATGGTAATGCCACAGTTCATTGGGTTGCCTGGGACTGGCATTGGGTTGGTTGTCCTGGAAGCCTTTGCGGCTTCCCCGGTGAGCCCCAAGCTCTCTACTGTTAATCATACTACTACCTTGATGTCAAAGTATGCCCGTTGAGGTTCCCAGGTGTTATCCAGGTGGCACCCTAGGAGGCGGTCATGCTCACAGCCCTTATATATCCTACAAACAGCTTCTGGTCGTTTGGACGGCCACAACTCATACGGTGTTATGGGAGGTTCCTATGGATCGCACTTGACTGGGAAGCTCACAACTACACAGCCGTACCGTGCTGTCACACCGTACGAACGCTGGGGCCGCAGGGGGATGTTAAGAATATCCCCTGCACGTTACAGGAGGTTTGGACCACTCCTGCTCAGTCAGTAGCCCGTTTCGTGCGATACGAACTGGCCTTATGAACATCCAAGAGGCCCACTATAGGTGGATAACTTTCCCCTAAGTGCGCAGATGACTTTGTCGGTGAAGGTAGGCTAACTGGGGTACCTGAGTTGGGTAACTGATTCCCCAAGAGAGGGTAATCATGATTCCAAGGTAGGCTTACTTTACCCTTTCACGCCTTTATTGCCTTCGGGGGTCAGCGCGACCATATATACTGTTGCACCGGAGACCGGTGCAACGTTTACTATGTCTCCTTAACTTTAAACCAATATACCCTCCGAAGGTTACCCTGCCTAGTAAGGGAACTTTGGCCTACCTAGATTACCCTGTCTAACCCTTTGTCACCAAGTCACTTTGTAGACACTTGTCCCAACTCATGACTGCCGGTTGTATACTAACTATACTTCTCTATTGTCAATCTGGTTACCACTTGGTATACCCTACGGGCTTGAGTCTAGTCCGCTCTAGCTACCTATCTGTAGGGTCGTTACACAACGCCACAGCGATAGCTCCTAACAAACAACCCCTCAGATTCCTCATCTCTTTTCCTTGCCACTGTGCAAGATTCCTGTCACCCTTTTTGCTGAGAAAGAATCCCTGAGATGGGGGTCGAGCTTTCCAGGCGTTGTCCAAGGCCTGCAGTGCCGAATGTTTTTTGAGAAATCCCTGAATCCAGTTGATTATATGCTTGAAAAGTCCTGGACACAGTGTATGCAGCATATCCTGTTTGTGCAGATCAGGGGTCGAAACTCTCACCAGTACTTGACACCGTTTTACGCCCAGTTGATACTCTGAGTTTCATTCGTGTAGCGAGGGTGAGCAGCCTTTTTGGTCTTGGAATCTAGGGATGGGTTTTAGCGTTCGGAGCGTTTGTATCTTGCGTAATCTCAAGCGCAATGGTGGCTGGCTTGGCTCCATAATTCTTCTGGAGTCACCTCACATTCAGGACAGGGGTGGCATTTGATCCCATGTAGGGTAATGTTTTTCACATGGTCTGCAATCCATCCTGACCTGATCGGGAATCATCTCGTGATCTTGCTATCAGCACAATCCATAGGGGTGCCGTCCTGCACTGCACCATTCAATGGGACCAAAATGAGTTCGAATACGCCATGGAGTATGTTGGCATTTTACAGTCTCTGGAGTTTGTTGGCCCTAGAGCACTTTGCGAGCTTGGCCAGAATGGGCAATAGCCTAACAAGCAGAATCTACATCGAACCAAGCTGGTTACGTATTCTCGACGAAAGATTTCCAATCGTCATATAAACCTGCCCTGGTTTCTTGTCTCCTGGGAAGTTGGTAAGATTCATCTGATCTGCCATCCCAATGATTGAAACCACAGTCGCCCCTTCCGGGACTGCTTTCTGTGATGTATTGGTATGCTTTCACATAAAAGAGGCTACACAGCACTACTTGGAGGTCCCACCACCAGTCAGCTGTATGCATTTCTGTATAAATTCTCGTTCCATTGTGGTCGTATTCACGGCGAGGTGCATAGACCATGTCATCACTTTAGGCTATTTGGCGAAGAGGGGATCTCACGCAGTCTAGGACGTTCTGATAGAAGAATGGTAATATTCTGTGACTATCCTCCCTATGTCCCTCCAACCATTGCAGATACGGGCAATAAGAATTCAAGTATTGGAGAAGATTCTCCAACGTATCCAAAGAGCTATGGGCAACGGATATCAAGTTTCTGATACCCTTCCAAAAGTAATCATTAATCCCGTCTTTGAGACTTTGCTCTCAATAAATCAAGATCCAAGTTTGAAACCTTGTGCAGAAGCAAAAGCAGTCCATGGGTTCTCACACAAATCCCTGAATTCTTCCTTACACTCTGTAACCTCTCCAATGGATTCCCGGCACCCGGATAATCCCCCTGTTCTGCAGCAACTGGGTACGTATTGTCCTCGAGTACTTCTGTTTCAGGTACTTGTCTAAGCGTATCATGAGGAGTATCGTGCTCACTAGTGGCTGTATCTCCAAGGGGATCTGATTCGTAGTCAGAATCCGAGTGTATAATGGGTTCTTTGGCATGATATAGGTCTGTTCCCCGGTTGCTAAGGATATCCACAGGCGGATTCTATATGGTGGATGGGAGTATGATATGGCGATTTGCATCCGCACTTCACAAGTGTGTCTCGTATGCGCATGCATGCTGGTATCTTTTGTGACAAAATGAAGATTTGACCAGCATAATGGAATTCGGCGCCACTGATTTCGGAGTCCCCTGTGGGTGATAATAATGTCATGCTGTTGTCCTCTCGATGTTAACCCGTGCGGATGACTCGATCATGCTGGGCCTTGTGCTGTTTACACTGATCTATCACTAGTCGTCGAACAGGTTTACTTCTGTGTTTCGCGACGTTACATGGTCACAGCTGGTTATTATCTTGCATTCACAGGAAACAACTGAAATACTATTGGACGCATGAGGGGTCAGTTCTTGAGCCATCTTAATTCTAGAGAACAATTCAAACAATTCATCATTCTTTCAAACCCTCTTGAATGTCTGAGAGTTGTATATATAATATGGGTTGATCACGACAGCAGTAAGTTCATACCAAGGATAATCAGACATCTACAACATTCACAACATTCACAACATCCTCTATATTCCCAAGCCTAGGATGTGCAAATCAACTATCAATATAAACAAACCCTCAAAGGAAATAGCGCAAAATATCAACATGTAGTATGTATTCATGTAAAATGCGGGAGTCCGTGCGCCGGCACAGAGAGATCAATTTCCGCGTAGTTTGCTTCAAGGGACAATCAGCATGCATCGTACTAACTCAGGCAGTCAACCAATTACTTCTCATAAGCTAAACATGGGCTTCACACATGTCCAGGCTGAACAGAAAATGTACACAGGGTGGCGGAACTGTGCGAAAGATCAGATGATAGTAAGGGGCTTTGCGCCAGCAGGGCAAATGGCCAAAGGTTTCCCTGACGCCTACTTACTGCCAATATACACAGGCATGAGGACCTTGAGTCCTGCCTGCAATCTCATTGTCTCCGCAGTGGAAGCCAATAATATGCATCGTTTGGACCATATTGAGGAGGCAGTTGTGGAACAGGTTAAGGACAGTTGCCGGATGTTGAATGACACAAATAACAATGGCAAAATTGTAGTACCAAATCGCACAATCCCCCCTGGGCAGGGGGTTGTGGACGCATCGTTGCTATGGCCAGGGGCCCCAAATCAGGGGGAGGCTGCAATCACTATAGGGAACACAGGTCAACTACCTCCAAATCCTCCCCTAGCCCACGTCCCTAGAGGGGAACAACACGGCCAGGCCCCTCCAGATCCCGCTAGTCAAGACATACAGGCCGCGCAAGTCAACGTCACTCCTGCCGGAAAGATTGGACCGGCTCTGCCGGGTGCAGCTGTTCCAAACCTCACTGGGGCCCGACACCTCAGACTGGCTCCTGCGTGTGTGGCTTGTTCACATGTACCAGCTACACATGTCAATGTCGCTGCTGCAGGACACCTCCGACAGGCTCCACCGGTCACGGCTGGTCTAAACATACCGGCTACACAAGTCAACGCAGCAGCGGCCTGACAACTCGGACATGTTTCTCCTGGTGCGCCGGGTCCAAACATACGTACTGCATAAGTCAACCTCCCTGCTGCCAGATAGCTCGGACAGGCTCCGCCAGGTGATGTTCCTGCGGTGGGTCCGGATGTCCATGCTCAACCTGCTAATCATTGTGCCCACCCACACATGGTACATGATTCAAGTTCAGCTGGTAATGACCGTGAGCCCGCGGCAAATGTTACCTGATCCCCTCCGCAATGACTTGGCGGGAGTCCAAAACTAACCTGTTGCATCGGGCTTGCGCCCTGCACCCAACTGCAGGCTTGCAGGTTGGTCAATTCCTAAATCTTCAGCCTGTTTCGGGTTTTTAGTTAGTGACTTGTGAGATACAGATTGGGGCACTCTATATAGGGGTCGGCATGCCGTGCGTATCGTTTATGTCCTGCCGTCGTGACGTGGTCTGGCACTATCCCAGTTTTAAAGGAATAAGGTAAACATGGCCCCAAACTATAAGTTACTCCACTGGCGTCCCCCTCATGTTAATGTGGTACTGTTCCCCCTGTTGGAGTCCTATGACATCTGTGGAATGTCAGCCATGATTTACAGATCCGTACCATACCACCAAATCCGCTACATAGTTGGGGCTATCGGGGCAGGGCATTGAAGGTTACGTAGGTTTCGTATGCAAGAGTTGGATAGCATAGATTATGTTATCATAGACAGGGATGAAACCGTAAGAGATCGGCTCCTTTCAAATCCCGTACTTGATGACCTACTGGATCTCATGGTGTACTGTTACCGTGATTGGGGTTCAGAGCGGCAAGACAGCCCGGAGCTGAGGAGAGTCGACTATCTCAATCAAAATATCGTCCGAAACTGTGCCCATGATCCGGCACAACGTATAGGCCAGATGCATTCCCGAGAATTATCTGACGATGGACCTGGTAATTGGCAGGGTCATGAGGCCGACGACACACGTGAGGATGATGCCTCTCATTTATCTGCGTTGTTCTCAGAGCTCTCAGACTCTGCACATGGATCTGAAATCCTCTTTACAATATTGCCATGTCCACCTGTAGGATATGCTAAATAGCCAGCGAATAATATTCCACTTCTTGCCAAATTGTTGAGCAATCAGAATCGACAGCTAGCATTAGACCTCCTCCATCATGTGACCACATGCATGGGGTACGGTTCATTGAGGATTATCGCATGGACGATCGCCCCGAAAAGTGCGGTTGGAATTACCTTGTCAAGGAGTTCCGGCGATCTGAGGGGATGCGCTACTGTTGGGCTGGTTTTGACGCCGAGACCACAAAGGACCCTAAGTCTAACACAGTGCGTACAGGTGCTGGTCAGGAGAACTTGACCGGAGAACCGATGGATTCAATGGCGCGCCGACTATGAGCGATCAGTACCTCGATGAGTGGTGGATTATTTGTCTGGACTGTCATTTCAAAGGGTGATTGATTGTTTCCATTCCTATTTTTCCTTTGATCATTGTGGGTGTAGCTCAAAGCGATGTTTAGTCTCGGTCTTTCTAGATCATATTCCTGTCCCGTATACGTGCAGAATGTAATGTTCCAGTAAACCGTCCACATTTGCGAGCCAAGACGTCTGCCACTGACGATGTAGGTCTTATCACGGCTCAAACTGTTGTATGATCGTCAGGAGAGGGTGATCTTCCCAATTGATGACAGATTATACCCCATAGGGCCATCACCAAATGAAACTTATACACTCAAACGCCTGGCGAAATTCCAACAGTCCGACACGCCCGCAGCACCACACATATTGTTGTCTACACGCAGTATAACATGCTACCGCCCAATCCTTCCCTCTTACACCATCCGTCTAGTATCCACTTACACACATCTTCTCCCCTCGTCCATATGTCAAATGGCTCAATTGGGAAAAATACATGCCTCCGGGGAATGGTCAAAGTAACGACTATCGCTTCATCAATTTAAGAGCGCATTACCTTAATGTTTCAGGTATTCCCAGAAGCCAAACGATCCAGCCCCGAGGGGTTGACGCCTCTAGCGCAAAGTGCCGCAAACGCAACCCTCGTGCCGCTGCCATTGCCGGTGAGATATCAGGGACCTATGTAGACTTCTCTGTTTATCATAAGCACACATTCCAGAACGTTCAGATATGATCTCACTTATTAACTTCAATAGTGGTTCGTCGACGTCCTGTGCAAGACTACGGTTTCAGCCAGCGGTGGAGGATTCCAGATGAGAGTTAAACATACTACACATAGGTCAGAAATTTGAGACCAAACCAGAGCTGGAATCGGGTAGCGCTATGGGGAGATATCCTACGCTAACAGCTGGTGTGGGTTCTTGAATACTGGCCAGCCTACAGCTGCGTATGAGGGATAGCGCGAGCAAGGCAAAGTATCCATCATGCCCTACGAGTCTGACTGGCAACCAAATGGACTAGGTACTGAGTTTTGCACCTGCTCTCTCACCTCTCATTGGGCGAATTAAATTAATCGAAACAAACCACCGCCCTGAAGAGGTTGATGTAGTCGAATGTCAAATAAGAGTATTGGTTAGGGGCACAGTCCAGAGGCTTCAGGCAATGAAGAATTGTGGCTATGAGGAAGGGGCATAGGATTCATCAGATGCAGAAGTCTGTGATGTTCAGAGTAAGTCTTCGCCTCAATTTAGATTATGCAATTCTACGACTAGTACTCACTGTTTTTCCAGTGGCCCTATACAATTGAGCCTCTCATTACTGCCAAAGGCCAATCAGGCTCCACATTATTGGATCCACAGATGCACCGAAAGCCTGGCACCCCTTCTTAGACTACCCCTAGTATGACAAATACACTGGTGGAGGGATTGCATAGGGAGTCTTAGCATCGCCGAACTTGCAATCCATACTCTGTGTACTCAAGCAACAAACATGTGAAGGACCACATCTAATATTCCCGATATCTCATGGGGGCAACTGGGCAAGAAGCCAGCACCTTATGCTGGCGACCCTGGGACCCCCTCCCCCTCTCAGAGCTCATATTTTTATATACACAGGATGACATCCAGGTGTGGCTGTCGGTAACCCTGGCAAAGATCCTCTTGATATCCTGGTGCTTGAGTTATGCCTGGATCAGGGAGAGGGCTAAGACGAAACCCCAGCGCCAGCCTCCGGTGGACATACATTTTTCGATTGTTAGGCCATGGATCTGTGGGGGCAGTGGGATGACTTCGGAGCTGGGGACAACAACGATGACAACGAGGGTCTCAATGACTGCAGCGGCAGCCAAGATGAAGACAATGTCGATGACTGTCACGACGACAATGAGCAGGGTGCTGCCGCCACAGGTTCACGCTTCTGATCCCCATGGTGGAGACATTATTCATGTTGACGAAGTAAGTTGTCTTTTCTTTTCATTGAACATCGTATCCAATCATATATCTAGGAGGACAACGGGGAGAGCTCTGAATCGGAGGATGGGAACATCTCAGGGAGCGATTATTCTCCCGTACAAGATTCACCAGGCAGATGTACCCGGAATTCACGACACCGGGATTGAGACAATGGGCCATCTGAGAAGGAGCGGGCTAGAGTCCCGAGGGCTATTGCTCAGAGGGATCCCTGGCTTGCAAAACTCTTGAAGACTCCGAAACAAGAGGTTGTGGCGCCCCGACCAGGATCTCGTGGTGTGGTGTGCCAGACTGGAGAGCATCTTGGCCCAGGGCGTGGGCTCAAGGGGACTGTAGGTACTTGTGCTGCCAAATCAGAACGACCAGAAGATCGCAATATTCTTCCAGCCTAGTCCCCCACCCCTGCCCCTGAGATGTTTATTCGAGCAGAGTCTACCCCACCTCCTTCGACCTCTTCTCACTCGGCCCCCCCTTCCCCTGCGCCTACACCGCGCATTCCTCATAATACCACAAACACCCACCTATCCCAAGAAATTGCAGCAGGGGGATCTGGGGATACCCGCCCCCCAACTGCGACCAATACGGCCCACCAGCCAGCCCCAAATCACTCAACCAACCTGAACCGCAACGCACACTGCCCCCCAACGTGGAAGAGGCCATCGAGAGTATCATAGACCATGAACCTGAACGTTCTTGCCACTTCCCGATTATTATTTTTCTAGCTCCCCCAAAAATTCCTGATTAGATCTTCATGCTTCCAAGACGTCCCATATTCTCTTTCCTTTTCGTGTCAGCTACACACTGCCTAGACCTCTCATATTCATTACATTTCCGTGTTCCTATCACCTGTATAATAGTCATCAATTCCTTGTATCCCCTTACTTTGGCCTCTGGTACTGGCCACTTTTAGAATCTTGTTGCCAGTTACTGTATTTGTGCACATCGCGTTGGTCGACATGATCTGCCTGTGTCACATTATCTATAAGCTTGGATTCTTTGGATTCAGATTCCAGTGCCCTGAGTGATGCTGATTCACTGTTCGGAGATGAGAGTAGATACTCCTAATCCTGTTTGTACATGGTTGTTGTTTTCTGTGCAACCTTGTCATCAATCAATGCTGATTGCAGCTCGCTTTCACCCAGCAGAGGCAGAACACCTGCGTGTGGGGTTTAATGGATTTCGGCTCCCAATCCTAACTTGCACCAGCCTGATCCCAAGGCCTATTTCTTAGGGGACATCATGAGCTTCTGACTCTGCGTTCCATGTAGTTCTTCCGACGACCGTATGATGTGTGCTATGAGTGTTACAATTGTCGATGTAGGGGGCCCCGCCACTATGGGAATTATTCCAATACAGAAGAGAGCCAATTCTTTCACTCTCATACCGAGTGATAGTCTGTGCATAGATATATCCGGTCCGGCGTGAACCACCTGCATCAGATTATTCACAAGGCTGTTTCCCACTAAATAAGTTTTCAAGGAGCTAAGTGGAGCAGATTCGCTGTTCGGAGATGTGAGTATATACTCCTGATCATCCTCTTTTGGCGTAGTGTGTTTCCCAGGCAACCTTGTCATCAGCCCATGCTGCTTGTATGTAGCCTTCGTGCATTAGCTTTGACACCACTGTGGTTGCACATTTTTTTCTCATACCCGACCCTCTTTTGTGGAGTCCTATGAAAGTCTTGAATTTGAGCTCCAAAGCTTAACTTGAGGCTTCACAATCTCAAACCTATATTGTGTGTGGAAATCCGCTGCATGGGAAGTCCCATTGAACTCGCCTGACAACACGATAATGTGCCCTACGAATGTGGCGATTGTCTGTGTGGTGGATGTAGCCACAATTGCAATAATTCAAATACTGATAATGGGCAATTCTTTCACTCTCAAACTGGGTGATAGTCTTTGCATAGTTATATCCGTTCTGGCGTCAACCGCCTGCATCAGATTATTCACAAGGCAGAACTGTATTCCCAGAATACAGTTTCGGGTGGTGGTGATGATTCGACGCTAGGAGATGAGAGTAGATACTCGTAATCCTCTTCTGGCGTAATGAGTGTGTGGCGAACAGCTCTCGTCGCTAACCCATACTGCTTGCAGGTAGTGATTGCACGTCTGATGATGCTAGCGACACCTTCATTTCATCTATTATTTCTCCCAATAGACCTGTGAGTCCTAATTCCAGAACCGCGGATATGGTATTGAAAGTTTAAACCCTTTTGTGTAGGCACATCCCTCCCATGGATACCGAGTGATAGTAAGTGAGCTTACCACACGCCTAAATGCTACGTAGAGGTCTAAGACCTATGGCGTCCTCTTCTACGAAAGGAGAATACTCACTCCTCACTTCTAACAAAATCGACACATCCAATTGTCAGTTGACTCCAATCTTTACCAATATTCACTACCTGTCCTATATCCCCCACACATCCCAATTCCAGCAGGCAGCCAGCACCCCAGGTAGACAATCTTGGCAGGTGCAGGGGCGACATCATACCCGACTCCATGGCGTCGAGTAAGCCAACTCCACCACTGGGCAATCTGAGCTGGCCAAGGCGCGACATCATCCCTGACTCTAGGGAATCGAATCAGCCATCACCACGAGGGGCGAATCTGACCGCGCGTAGACGCGAAATTGTACCAGTGGATAGGGTCTCCAGATCAGTAACACAAGAGACCGAATCCGGCAGCTCCAATTGTCCAGAATTGTCAGGTTGTATTTCCGCACAACAAATCGTGAGGCAGCTGCTAGCACCACCGGCTCATCGCCTCCGGACTATCATCATTCAGAAGAGAGGATATACTGAACCGGAGATGGAGCCTGACAGACAAGGCCATATGGAACCGGTCCGTCACAGTGACGATAGCAGCAATCAGTATCAGATCTCAAATCCCGGTGATGAAACTGAACCAGAGACCGAACCTGCAGGAGAATCGCTGAGTGGTGCGGATGAGAGAACACTTAGACGTGGTTATGGGCCACAATCGGTGGAGACACACGGAAACAATCGCCCAAGGACTGTGCGAATTTCATCCAACTCTGGTTCATAGAAGGCAGCAATTTTCTAACGGAGGCCCGTGGCCCGAATCACCAAAGCTCCCAGCAGGGCCATGTCCCTGACCACATTCCCATCATCACGCCTACCACAGTATTCGTCCCCACTTGGCATCCCTAGCACAACACCATCTTGTATCAGAAGCTTGAGTCCACTAGGCAAACCCAGTACAAGAGGAACTGTGTCTGTCCGGCATTTAATTAATTCGCGGCGAAACACCGTAACAGGGTTGCAGAGGGAAATACGTAGCAACGGATCTGATACTTCTGTACACCCTTTATGTTAACCCACTCCTGAACCAGGTTGCTTTGACATTTGAGGTTCATAGTGTTTGGAGTTGGGTGCAAGATGACATTGCGGATGCTGGAAATATTGAACCCTCGTTGAAGAGTATATATATTGTAAGTCAGAGGTGACAAAGCAAAAGGGTACTGCACTAACTACCAAAGATACGTCAAAAGCACTCTGGCGTGCAGGCGAACTTCGTCTATTAGATGAAAATATACAGACTCTCAGGCGGCGCAACTGCCATCGCTCGTAGAGTCGAATAACATCCCGAGAATGAGAGGTTCATGTGTTCCTCAAATAGGTATGAGGTGTGTATCCGCCCGTCGCCCAACCAGGACTTCCAATCGCGAGTGACAATGACCTCGATGCAGTCTATATCATTCCGGTTCCTCGCGCCTCAGATAGCCGATGCCATCTATGCTAAGTATTTCAATGGCAAGAGAAAGCTTGAGATGCGAGCCATGGAATTTATTAATCGTGTCAATGGTACAATGGTGTGTCTCAGTTGTGCAATCCTGTGCCATCAACTACGCACATATCGACCTCGGGTGTATCAGGATCTACCGGACTTCAATTATGACCCAGTTGGAGGTTGGAGACCCTCAATGTCCCCCCCATCATTGGTTTTTGTTCTCATGACTAATGAATCTTGCAAGACCTTTTCTTACGGCAGAAGAACACCTGGCCGGCTGTACCAGGGCCAACCCCTGCAACTCAGGCTCAGGAATCTGCATCAGATGATCACAGACTGGATCCAGCAAAATCATTGTATGAGCAGGAAAGTTGTGACGGCTTTGCTGACAATCATGACACAGTTCATCCTGAACTGGAGGGTCAGCTATCCAAGTGTCCGCTATCCACCCAGAATCCATGAGGAGCTGCTGTGCGGGAACAGACACCGCTCAACAATCATGCCAGGGGTTTAGAGCACTACAGGCAGACCCAAGATGCATCCCCGCAGAGTGAACTGTTATTTGACTACAACCAGGCGTCGTTCGCCCACGTGCTTCAGATGCTAGATTCAGATCCAGTGAGCCTATGGAACTCACCTGTGCTCACCCTGGTTCTAGCTTGAGTGGGGCTAGCAACTCTGGCTTTCGCTTGTCGGCTATTGGTGAACCCGGAGACTTGCCGGAAAATGAGGCAGGTGTGGGAGAGAATGGTTTTTGTAGACCTGGCAATGTGTGAACCATTAGGTTTATGGAATTTGATTTGCAGGAAGTGTAATACTATTCGATTTTGGTTGGCCGATCTGTAGCGCTGTGAGGACAATTTGAGTTGTCTTTCTCCACAAGATCTGAGTGGGAGCTCAGAAATGTAGAAACGCCATGTCCAGGATATCATAGACGCCCTTGTCATGGCAGTAGACTAGTAATAATAGAATATCAAGATTCTGATCAGGTTCAAAGTCACGATACAAGGAGCACCAGGACCTGGAAGCTTTTGTATATGGGAGTCTGTATTAAGAATGAATAGTGGAGCGATTGAGACACCATCTGGAATAGGTGTACTCTCATGAAGCCCTTGAGACTATGGATGTAAGCTATCACGACTTCGTCAAGACTACGTCTGGAATATGTGTGCTCCCACAACGTTCTCCAGAGTATGCAAGTGACCCATCATGATGCCATCACGATGAACATGTTAGCTATTTAGAAGGCATTGGGAGTCTATAGCCAGATATGGCAATTGATGCTGAGGGTGTTCAAATATCACTGAGTAGCATCCGGATAGTCTTCCGGATGCTAGAGTGCAGTTGAATTCCGCCATAATGAGGGAGCTACAGGAAGGAGATCGTCACGATGCGGGAGAGCTTAGGGTCTGAGGGCATCTGGACGTATGTGCTTGACGGCGGCCGTCATCGGGACGTCGAGGATGCAGGGGTAGATGGGTAATAGCGTCCAGAGTAACTGTTAACGTTCTGAGCGTCCTGAGCACATCAGCAAAAAAAACGTTTACTCCAGACGGATAGGGCCCACGTCCGGACGGCATGCGTCCGCCCCATTCGTTCCGTACATCCTCAATGTCCGCCTTTGCATCCTGTGCGTCCTGAACGTCCTGAACGTCCGGGCGTCCTCGGATTGCACCTCCTGCGCCTGGTGCCTCCCAACACCCTTGTTCCCGTCCTCACCACCCGGCGCACTTGTCACGGCCTGATTCCCTCCGAACACCCACCTGCAGTCTCATCTCGCCCGGGGGTCTCTCGAGTAGACCTGCCAGATTCTGGGAGCCCTACGGCCTAGATTCGTCCAGGGACGCCCCATAATGCTTGCAACACCCGACCGACACTCTACGCGGACTCCCCCCCTCGTCCGCACCCTGCCGGCGCCCTTCGCAGACTCTTACCCTCGTCCGCACCCTGCCGGCGCCCTTCGCAGACTCTTACCCTCGTCCACACCCTGCCGGCGCCCTTTGCCGACTCTTACCCTCGTCCGCACCCTGCGGGCGCCCTTTGCCGACTCTTACCCTCGTCCGCACCCTGCCGGTCCCACTACGCAGACGCCTACCTTCGTCCGCTTTCACCCTCTCGATTTCTGGCATCGCCTGTATATAATTTTATATATTTCATTAATGGTAGTCTGCTACACCCTCGTGGCCGAGTTGAATCCGGGTACCTGGATGGGAATTGCCATCTCACGCGTCCGGCTTCAACTCGGCCGTGTGCGTATATTACACAATTCTGTAGTCTAATCCACAACATATTTCACAAATCCGCCCTACTCTCACGGCCGAGTTGAATCTGGGCACCCGGGTCGCAATTGCCATCTTAAGCGTCCGGCTTCAACTCGGCCGCGTGCGTATTATACACAATTCTGGAGCCTAATCCACAACACATTTCACACATCTGCCCTACTCTCACGGCCGAGTTGAATCCTGGCACCCGGGTGCCAATTGCTATCTTAAGCCTCCGGCTTCAACTCGGCCATGTGCATATTATACACAATCCAGTAGTATAGAATAATCTATTATATTTCATTAAATGTCCGCAGATCAATCCTGTGATTTACTATCCATTGGCCCTCCCCCATGGGAATTACATGCGCCTGTCCAATCACTGTCCCTATATCAACTATTCGCATCTCTCGACCACTATGCCGCTTCCCGACTCCTAAATGTCGTCTTGCGAGATGGAATCTACCAGAATTGATCGGATCGAGTACGCGAAGTAGTGCCAGGCGCCGGACACCAGCGGCCTCGCTGAAGACGTTTCTTATTTTGAAAAGGGCTAACAGTTGCGCCACCCCC
>Ga0307517_10002005_pt1 | contig 33131 bp, 34 predicted proteins | sample 23_EM_MG_FD_194515 | JGI IMG/M metagenome (GOLD analysis project Ga0307517, IMG submission 194515) | Populus trichocarpa ectomycorrhiza microbial communities from riparian zone in the Pacific Northwest, United States - 23_EM | ecosystem: Host-associated > Plants > Roots > Unclassified | place... | reverse complement strand
CTACCTGTACGTTTCTATGTATTGTTTCCTTACGTGTCTGGGGTATATTATCTTAGGTGCTAGGCGAGGGGGACTTTTCCTATGGATTCGGGGTGTTTGATTTTTCCCATGACGAGGTGAAGCGGGCAGGATGACGTTTGCTTATAGGTTTTTTATCTCCATAGCTAGCGCTGCATGAGTCTTTTCTACCTTTAAACATAATAACGAATTGATTACAAAAAAAAAAGAAGAAAAAAGAAAAAAACGACAAAGAGATAGGACACACTTCTCGCAAACTTCTTCCCCCCCCTAAATTTTACATACAAACTCAACTCTACCCCGCTTTGCATCCGGAATAAACCCCTCGCCCACTTTGCCTCACCTACTCGTCGTCATGGCGAACCCCCACAACCTCCCCCCAGGGAATACAGCCTTTGGTAGGCTCTCTGCCCTCACCTCCCCCCTCCCGTCGCGTTCAGGAACACCCTCGACCGATCCCGCCATTGAGTTCATGATGAGGCAACCCTCTCAGGGGAGGAACGCCGTCAGGCTCAGCAACCAAGACTTCCCGGACCTCAGCCCGGATGCGCAGGCCGGCACCCTCCCCATCGAGTCCATCACCATCATCCTCCTCTCCCAGCTCGTCCAGATCCTTGTAACCGTCTCACATGAGCTGAGCGGGGTAACCCAGGCGGTCGCAACCATCTCCGAGGAAAACGAGAACCCCAGGGAGGAGCTCCATGACATCTCCTCTCAACTCGCAAACCTTCCCCCCACCCAAGAACAACAAACCGCTCCGGGGATCGCCGATCTCCAAGCATCCATACGTAACATGTCACATCGTGTGTCAGCCCCAATCCCTGCCCCCCTGGCACCGGCCCCCCCTCTATAAAAAAACCCCCATCCCCCTCCGACTGCAGGCCCCCCCACTTCACGGAAGGGAAAAGAAATGGCCCGTGCTGCACCCACACCTCCCTCAGCCCCGGCTGACGACCCTAAATACTTCATACCATTCTACGATACGAGGCTTGGCAAGGCGTTCGGTGACCCCAAGAAGTATGCCAGGGTCTACGCACACGCATACGAAGCCGGGGAATACCGGAGGGGGTCATATGACGTGGCCTCCTTCACCCCAGGCTACCTCCACCCCGAAGTCTACCCCTCCCCCTCTTACGCGCAAGCTGCCACTAGCTCAGGCTCGGGCGGCAAGGGCAAAAGCAAAGCTGGCAAGCTTCCTTCCCCCGAACTTGTTGCGAGTACGACGGCCCCTCCTGTTGAAAAGGGGCCGCCCTCCCTTCCAGGTAGAGTTCGTTACGGGGCGGACGGGGCCCCGAAAAACGCGGGCCCCCGGCCCTTTTCCCCGCCCCGCCCCACTCAACGGCCTGGGGCGTGGTGTCTTTTTCGGCATTCCCTGCCCCTGTCCCCGCTCAGGCCCCCGCCCCACCCATACCCCAGACGGGTCCCCGTTAAAAATAGGTGGTAACAAACGGGGCCCCGTCCAGGGAATGAGTGCCAGTGGGCCCCTGACGGGGGCAGGGCGGTGATTACCCGAAACATACCCCCCCCGGCCCCGTGTAAGGGCGGGGTCTAGCGAGTGAAAACCCGCCCCGCCCCGCCCCGTAACGAACACTACTTCCAGGTGCCCAATGACCCTTCTTTGCTCCTCGCCAGTCCCCTTCCCCTCACCCAGACGCTCTCACCATTGCCGCTACTTTTCCGGACATCGCGGCTGGCGTCCTGCGAGAATCAAACTGCCAGCTACCCCTTGGCTTCTCTGCCACTGTCAATCCTCGAGGCTCCGTCTCCTTGACTGTTACCGACAAGGCCACCCCCGCCGCCTCGTACGCCCCCTACTTCGACTCCCTCACAAGGGCCCTTAATTAGTCCTTCCCTGTAGGCGATAACCCCTGGTGCACCCTCGTCCTCGCCCCTACAGCCGTGCAACTAGCCATTCACGGCGTCCCACTACGTTTCCTCCCCCAGGATGAAGAGGAACTCTTTCCATATATCCGGCAAGCAATCCTCAACGACAAAGCGACCCAGGTTCTCTCAGCCAGGTACCTTAACCCTAGCAGAGATTCTAGAGAGACCAAGCAGGCCACTTCGGTGGTTATCACCGTCGACCCCCAGAAGGTTTCGGCCCTCACTTCAGGGGTCGTCATCCTCTCACAGAAACGCAAGGTTGAACTTGGCTTCTCCTCCTCCAGAACCTCCCAGTGTAAGAACTGCTGGAGATACGGACACGCCCATCAAGGATGCCCCGCCACCCACCCCACGTGCCCTATTTGTGCGCTTCACGATACTCGCGCGGGTCACAGATGCCAGAATCCAACCTGCCCCAGGTGCGGGAACAATAAGCCAGTCCCATCCGCTTGTGCGACCTCGCCCCCCTATTGCTGTAACAGCAGTGGTGACCACACTGCCACGTTCAGGGAATGTCCGGCTCGACCTCCATCACCTGTCCCAACCAGAACCAACACGCCAGCCCCCGCCCTAACTGGTCAAGACCCTATGGATTTGGTGGTGGATGGGGGTCCAACACCCATTACTCCCCCGACAGGAACAGGTCCCCTTGAGGTAGACCTCGTAACCCCCAGGAAACCTCCCCCAGCTCGACCCTCCACGCGTCCTGGCACTACTCACGGTTTCGGTGGTCCTCTCCCCCTGGAGGAGCCAAGCCCTTCCCCTGCCCCTTTCACCCGTCGGGTTCGTCCCGGTAATGAATAATCAACCCATGCCCCCTCCCCTGGGTCAAGGGCCGGCCCCTGCCCTCGTGCTTCTTTTGATCATTCATCATAACTGCGTTGGGAGCTGGAATGTTTTTCTTTCTTTGTTTGAGTTGTTCAAAGAGGCGACCACCTACCCCTCGATAGTTCTTTAACAGGACCTGCCTGTCAACAAGGCTTACCTTCCTTCCTTTAATGGTTTCAAGTCCGTCTTTCCCCCGGTTAGGAAGCCACGAGTGGCTGCCTACATTTATATGTCTTTTCTTTCCAATTACACAGTGCTCCCCAGGTTCAAGGGGGTGGACGATGTTCTCGCCCTCAACATTTCCTCCAATGACCCTCTCTTTGGCACCGCTTTCCACTCTTTCAGGATTATTAACGCCTACTTCACTAATACTACTAACCAGAGGGTTGACTCCGTTTTACCAGAAGTTTTGTTCCCCGATCTTGGGTTTCCCCTCCTAGTTTTGGGTGATTTCAACATCCACAACCCCCTCTCATGGACCCTCTACGGCACTTCTCACAACGGGAGATCTGATCCTCAACTCCCTATTTCGAGAGAGCGGCAGAATCCTGCTTCACCCTCCTCAATCCGCCAGGTGAGTACACAAGGTTTCCCTTAGTGGGAAAAGCTCGTCCTTGGGTCATAGATCTCGCCTTCGCAAACCCCACCCTCCTTCCCCTGCTTAAGTGTTGGGAAGCTTCCCTCCTCTCAATGGGTTCCGACCACATTCCGATAACGATCACCCTCGCCGCACCCTCCCTGAGCCAAAAGCCCTCGCGCCCGTGTTGGGCAGACACGGACTGGGAAACCCTGGACCCGATTGTTAAGGGTTTCAAGGTCCGGGCCCCACCGTCATGCCCCACCCCCCCGCAACTGGACCAATGGATGTCAGAATCGCTGAACTGTCTCGTTGCTGTCCTCAAAGAACACACGCCTGTGTCCAGGCCTTCCCATCACTCCAAATCTTGGTGGACCCCCCACCTGTCTATCCTCCGTCGTGAGTATGACAAGGCCGCCAGAGGGGCGAGAAAGCACGAAACCCCACGCATGCGGGAAGTTGCCGCCACCTCCAAGGCGGGGTACTTCAAGGCAATCAAGGGTGCTAAGAACAAACACTGGTCCTCCTTTCTGCTGGCTGCCACCCCCCAGAGCCTTTGGACGGCTAGAAGGTTCGCCTATAGGCGTGCCGAGCCGCGCTTCCCTTCCCTCCCAGGGGCAGAAACCCCACAACAAATGAACAATGTCCTTCAGGACCACTTCTTCCCCCCTAAAGAACCCTTCTCCCCACCACCTAGGCTCAGGCCACACAAGTTGGCATCCCCCCTAACCACAGACGAGATGGCTGCAGCTCTCTCCAAGTGCTCCCCGACTTCGGCCCCAGGCCCGGACGGGATACCCTACTCTACCTGGAAACAGGTCAACAAAATCAACCCCTCCATCCTCCTCCATATACTTGCCCTGCTGGTCCTCCTGGGGTACCACCCCACATCACTAAAATGCTCGAACGGCGTGGTACTTGACAAGCCAGGGAAGCCCTCCTACGAATCACCCTCCTCCTTCAGGATACTCGTCCTAATCCGCACAATCTCCAAGATCCTGGAGAGGATTATAGCAGCCCGCCTACTCGCGGCAGCCTGCCCCCGAGGGCTGTTGCACCCCAACCAATGCGGTTCGCTCCCAGGGCTCAGCACCTACGACGGGTGCCTCACCCTCACCAACGACTTCAAAACCCTGCAGAGGCCCCGTCTCAAGGTCTCCTCCCTGTTTCTGGATATAAAAGCAGGATTCGAAGACGTCGACAACAACACTTTGGCCCGGATCCTGAGGGAAGGCAGGATACCCCCCTACCTGGTTTCCTGGGTTTCGTCCTTTCTAGGTGAAAGAAGCTGCACCCTGGTCTTCCAAGGGGCACCAGGAACCCCAGCCCCCGTCAACGTCGGTGCCCCCCAAGGCTCTCCGATCTCCCCACTCCTCTTTCTTCACTATGTTGCACCACTACCTTTCGGGATCCCTCGGGGTCTGATGATCTCGTATGTGGACGACTTCGCCCTCACAGTGGCCTCTCTCTCCTATCGTGGCAACATCCGCCGCCTCCAGGAACTCTTCGACAGGCTTGAAAGGAAGGCGTCCCGCCTAGGCGTCTCCTTTTCGGTCGCAAAAACAGAACTGATACATTGGAGGACCCCCAGCAAGAGGCACGCGCCGAAATGCGTCTCACCCATTCATATCAAAGGGGAGCTGTTTCACCCTGGCAACTCTGTTCGGTGGCTCGGGTACTGGTTCACTCCGGCCCTTGACACCACTGCTCATTTCTCGCGTCGCCTGGCCCTCGCCCAGGGCGCGTTTGCCCTCATCCGCCGCCTCAGCCAGCCCGGCCCGGGCCTCCCCCCCAACCTGTGCCACAGATTGGCAACATCATTGATTGCCCCCATCCTACTCTACAGCGCGGATCTGTTCACACCTAGCGTGGGCACGACGATTTGCCTCGATACATTCTGGCGGCAGGTTCAAAGGTGGACCACAAACTGCTTCTCAGTCACGCCCACCGGGATACTTTCGGTGGAGTCTTGCCTCCCACCCGTCTCCGTCCTGATCACCCACCGGCAAAGGCTGGCGGCGCTCAGGGTGGTCTGCTCCCCTTCTAGCTTACACCCGGCTACAGCCTGCCTTCACGCCTCGTTCCCCTCGCTCTCAGTGCATTGAGCACCTGACTTCTCGCGGGCCTTACCCAGAGGCCTATCGTCCGTCTACCTCCCCTTACACTGGAAAACGCCCCGCTGTGTCCCGCCATTGAGGAACCACCTGCCAGTGGACGCTGAGGCTCACCGGACAATACCCTTCACCCTCGGGCTATCTAGGATGCCAATGATCAACTCCCAACTTGGGTGCCCTACCTTCATCCTCCCGGCTTAGTCCCTGATGGACAGCACGTACTCAGCCCTGAGGAAGAGGGTAAGAGAGGCACTCCTCGTGGAGTGGGCCTCCCTTTTCCCGACCCCAGGGTACTACCTACACCCTCCCGTGCTGCATCCGAGGCCTTTCATGGGCTTAAGGAAGTTCGTTGCGGGGAGAATCCACTAAATGAGAGCCGGTAAAAGTTATCACGCCTCCCACCCAACATGGAGGTAGCCGGACGCCGATACCTCCTGCCCCTGCTGCGGCTTGGAACCGGAAACCTTCGAGCACGCCATCCTATCCTGCCCCTCGAGACAACACAGCAGGCCGCGCCTCCTCCACGGCGTTACTGATGTTGGTCCCGAAGCCCCTCTCTCGTCATCCCTCCCGCTGCTAAAAAGACTCGCCACCTTCATAGGCGTCACCTCCACAGGATTTCCCCCTACCATGTTCTCACCCACCACCCCCCCCTCTTCCCCCCCGTTCTCTCTCTCGCCCCCCAGGGTGCCCCACCCGGCTTTTCGTGTTTTTTCGTTGGCTGAGGTATAGGGTCGTTGGGTTTCTCGCCTTTGTATTATATAGGCATTCCTTTTTAGACGACTAAGTTTTTAGTTCGTGCTTTCCTTGTTATATGTGGCCGATGGCCCGGCGGAGGAGAAACCTGCGCAATAGTGGATATTTAACTGGTGCCGTGACTTTCTTATGTTTATGTTTTTGATTTATAGGTTTTGTTCTCTCCATAGCTAGCGCTGCATGAGGCTTTTTGTACCTTGAAACAATGAACACATGATTACAAAAAAAGAAAAAGAGAAAAAAAACAGACGACCAAGAGATAGGACACGCTTCTCAAAAACTTCTTCCCCCCCGTACATTTCACATACAAACTCAACTCTACCCCGCTTTGCGACCTGAAAGAACCTCTCGCCCAGTTTTCCTCACCTACACGTTGCCATGGCGAACCCCCACAACCTTCCCCCAGGGAACGCAGCCTTTGGTAGGCTCTCAGCCCTCAACTCCCCCCTCCCATCGCCTTCAGGAAAATCCTCGACCGATCACTCCATCAAGTTCATGATGAGGCAACTCGCTCAGGCGAGGAGCCCTCTCTGGCTCAGCAATCAAGACTTCCCAGAACTCAGCCCAGATGCGCAGGCTGGCACCCTCCCCATTGAGTCCATCACGATCGTTCTCCTCTGCCAGCTCGTCCAGGGCCTTGTAACCGTCTCACATGAGCTGAGCGGGGTAACCCAGGTGGTCGCAACCATCTCCAAGGAAAACGGGAACCTCAGGGAGGAGCTCCATGACATCTCCTCTCAACTCGCGAACCTCCCCCACACCCAAAAACAACAAACCGCTCGGGGGATCGCCGATCTCCAAGCATCTATATCTGACCTGTCACATCGTGTGTCAGCCCCGATCCCTGCCCCCCTAGCACCAGCCCCCCCCCCACAAAGAAAACCCCAACCCCCTCCAACAGCCGGCCCCCCCCCTTCGAGGTAGGGAAAAGAAAAGGCCCGTGCACCACCCACACCTCCCTCAGTCGCAGCTGACAACCCTAAATACCTCATAGCAGTCTATGATACGAGGAGTGGCAAGGCATTCGGTGACCCCGAGAAGTACGCCAGGCTCTACCCACACTTATACGAAGCCGGGGAATACCGGAGGGGGGCATATGACGTGGCCTCCTTCACCCCAGGCCACCTCCACCCTGACGTCCACCCCTCCCCCTGCTATGCGCAAGCTGCCTCCGGCTCAGGCTCGGGGGGCAAGGGCAAAGGCCAAGCTGGGAAGCCTCCTTCCCCCCAACTTGTTGCGAGTGCAATGGCCCCTCCTGTTAAAAAGGGGCCGCCCTCCCTTCCAGGTGCCCAACAACCCTTCTTTGCTCCTCGCCAGTCCCCTTCTCCTCACCCAGACGCTCTCACCATTGCCCCTACTTTTCCTGTCATTGCCGCTCGCGTCCTCCGCGATTCAAACTGCCTCCTCCCCCTTGGCTTCTCCGCTAGTGTCAACCCTCGTGGCTCCATCTCCCTGACCGTTACCGACAAGGCCACCCCCGCCGCCTCGTACGCCCCCGACTTCGACTCCCTCACCACGGCCCTCAATCAGTCCTTCCCAGTAGGTGAAAACCCCGGGTGCACCCTCGTCCTCGCCCCTACTGCCGTTCAACTAGCCATTCACGGCCTCCCCCTACGTTTCCTCCCCCAGGATGAAGAGGAACTCTTCCCATATATCCGGCAAGCAATCCGCAACGACAAAGCGAGCCCGGTTCTCCCAGCCAGGTACCTTAACCCTAGCAGAGATTCTAGGGCGACCAAGCAGGCTACTTCGGTGGTTATGACCGTCGACCCCCAGCACGCTTCGGCCCTCCCTTCCGGGGTCGTCATCCTCTCACAGAAACGCAAGGTTGAACTTGCCTTCTCCTCCTCCAGAACCTCCTAGTGTAAGAACTGCTGGAGATACGGACACGCCCATCAACGATGCCCCGCCACCCACCCCACGTGCCCAATTTGTTGGCTTCATCATACTCGCCCGGCTCACACATGCCAGAGTCCAACCTGCCCCAGGAGCGGGAACAATACGCGAGTCCCATCCTGTTGTCCGACCTCGCCCCCCCATTGCTGCAACTACAGTGGTGACCACACTGCCACATTCAGGGAATGTCCGGATCGACCTCCCCCGCCTGTCCCCACCAGAACCAACTCGCCAGCCCCCGCCCCAACCAGTCAAGACCCCATGGATTTGGCGGTCGATGGCGGCCCAGCACCCTCTACTCCCCCGTCCGGGACGGGTCCCCTTGAGGTGGACCTCGTAACCCCCAGGCAACCGCCCCCAGCTGGACCCTCCCCGCGTCCTGGCACTACTCATGGTTTAGGTGGTCCTCTCTCCCTGGAGGAGCCAAGCCCTTCCCCTGCCCCTCTCACCTGTTGGGTTCGTCCCGGTAATCAATAATCAATCCATGCCCCCTCCCCTGGGTCAAGGGCCGGCCCCTGCCCCTGAGTTTCTTTCCATCATTCAACATAACTGCCTTGGGAGCTGGAATGTTGTTCTTTCTTTGTTTGAGTCGTTCAAAGAGGAGACCACCTACTCTTCGATTGTCCCTTTGCAGGATCCACCTGTCAATAGGGCTCACCTTCCTTCCTTTGATGGTTTCAAGTCCTTCTTTCCCCTGGTTAGGATGCCACGAGTGGCTGCCTACGTTCATATATCTTTTCTTTCCAATTACACAGTGCGCCCCAGGTTTAAGGGGGTGGACGATGTTCTCGCCCTGGACGTCTCCTTGAACAAGCCTCTTTTTGGCACCGCCTTCCACTCATTCAGGTCTATTAACGCTTACTGCACCAACACTACTGACCACAGGGTTCACTCCGTTCCACCAGAAGTTCTTTTCCGCGATCTTGGGTTCCCCCTCCTAGTTTTGGGAGACCTCAACATCCACAACCCCCTCTGGGACCCTCTACAGCACTTCTCACAGCGGGAGATCTCATCCTCGACTCCCTATTTCGCGAAAGGGGCTGAATCCGGCTTCGCCCTCCTTAATCCCCCAGGTGAGTACACATGGTTTCCCTTATTGGGTAAAGCTCGCCCTTCGGTCATAGATCTCGCCGGTGCAAACCCTCCCCTCCTACCCCTGATTAAGAGTTAGGAAGCGTCCCTCCCCTCAACGGGTTCTGACTAGATACCAATAACGATCCCCCTTGGCGGACCCTCCCGGAACCAAAAAGCCCCGCGCCCGCGTTGGGCGGACACGGACTGGGTAACCCAGGACCCGATGGTTAAGGGTTTCAAGGTCCCGGCTGCACCGTCATGCCCCACCCCCCCGCAACTGGACGACTGGATGTCAGAATCGCTGAACCGTCTGGTAGCTCTGCTCAAGGAGCACATGCCAGAATCCAGGCCTTCCCATCACTCGAAACCTTGGTGGACCCACCACCTGTCTGTCCTCCGTCATGAGTATCACAAGGCCGCCAGTGTGGCCAGAAACCATGACACCCCACACATGCGGGAAATTGCCGGCACCTCCAAGGCAGGGTATTTCAAGGCAATCAAGGCTGCCAAGAACAAACACTGGTCCTCCTTTCTGCTGGCCGTCACCCCCCAGAGCCTTTGGACGGCTAAGAGGTTCGCCTAGGGGGTGCCCAACCGCGTTTCCGATCCCTCCCTGAGGCCGAGACCCCGCTACAAATGAACAATGTCCTTCTGGACCACTTCTTCCCCCCCAATGAACCCTTCTCCCCGCCACCTAGGCTCAGGCCAAACAAGTCGGCACCCCCCCTTACCACAGACGAGATAGCTGCGGCTTTCTCCAAGTGCTCCCCGACTTCGGCCCCCGGCCCGGACGGGATACCCTACTCTACCTGGAAACAGGTCAACAAAATCAACCCCTCAATCCTCCTCCATATACTTGCCCCGCTAGTCCTCCTAGGTTACCACCCCGCATCGCTAAAGAGCTCGAAGGGCGTGGTACTTGACAAGCCAGGGAAGCCCTCCTACGAATCACCCTCCTCCTTCAGGATAATCGTCCTGATCCGCACAATCTGGAAGGTCCTCGAGAGGATTATAGCAGCCCGCCTACTCGCGGCAGCCCGACTCAGAGGGCTGTGGCACCCCAACCAATGCGGTTCGCTCCCTGGGCTCAGCACCTACGATGCGTGCCTCACTCTCACCCACGACGTCAAAACCCTGCAGAGGCCCCGTCGCAAGGGCTCCTCCCTGTTTCTGGATATAAAAGCGGGATTCGACAACGTCGATAACACCACTTTGGCCCGGATCATGAGGGAAGGCGGTATACCCCCCTACCTGGTTTCCTGGGTTTCACTTTTCTAGGGGAACGAAGCTGCACGCTAATCTTCCAAGGGGGCTCAGGGAGCCCAGCCCCCGTCAACGTCGGTGCCTCCCAGAGCTCTCCGATCTCCCCACTGCTCTTTCTTCTCTACGTTGCGCCACTATATTTCGGGATCTTCCGGGGTCTGATGATCTCTTATGTGGACGACTTCGCCCTCACAGTGGCCTCCCTTTCCTACCGTGGCAACATCCGCCGGCTCCAGGATCTATTCGACAAGCTGGAAAGAAAGGCGTCCTGCCTAGGCGTCTCCTTTTTGGTCGCGAAAACCGAACTGATACATTGGAGGACCCCCAGCCAGAGGCACTCGCCGAAGTGCGTCTTATTCAAATGAAAGGGGAATTGTTTCACCCTGGTAACTCTGTTCGGTGGCTCGGGTACTAGTTCACACGAGCCCTTGACCCCGCTGCTCACTTCTCGCGTCGCCTGGCCCTTGCCCAGGGTGCTTTCGCTCTCGTTTTCTCGCCTCAGTCTACCCGGTGCGGGCCTCCCCCCTACCTATGCCACAGATTGGCAACGTCATTGATTGCCCCCATCCTACTCTACAGAGCGAACCTGTTCACACCTAGCATGGGCATGACAACCCACCTCGATACATTCTGGCGGAAGGTCCAGAGGTGGACCACAAACTGCTTCTCAGCCACGCCCAGCGGGATACCTTCGGTGGAGTCTTGCCTCCCACCCGTCTCCCTCCTTATCGCCCACCGGCAAAGGCTGGCAGCGCTCAGGGTGGTCTGCTCCCCTCCTAGCGTGAACCCGGCAACAGCCCGCCTTCACCCCTCGGTCCCTTCGCTCTCGGCGCATCGGGCGCCCGACTCCTTGCGGGCCTTAACCAGAGGCCTGTCGTCCCTCTACCTCCCCCTACTCTGGAAAACGCCCCACCCTGTCCTACCAATAAGGAACCACCTGCCGGTGGACACGGTGGCTCACAGGACAATACCCTTCACCCTCCGGCTATCTAGGATGCCCATGATCAACCCTCACCTTGTGTGCCCTACCCCCGTCCTCCCGCCCCCGTCCCTCATGGACAACACTTACTCTGCCCTGAAGAAGAGGGTAAGAGAAGCACTCCTCGTTGAGTTGGCCTCCCTTTTCCCGACCCCGGGGTACTACCTACACCCTCCCGCACTGCACCCTAGGCCTTTCATGGGCTTGGGTAAGTTCGTTGCCGGGAGAATCCACCAGATGAGAGCCGGAAAGAGCTATCTGGCCGCCGACCCTACCTGGAGGTCCCCCGACGCCGATACGTCCTGCCCCCGTTGGGGCTTGGAACCTGAAACCTTCGAGCACGCCATCCTATCCTGCCCCTCGAGACAACACAGCAGATCGCGCCTCCTCCACAGCGTTACTGATGTCGGTCCCGAAGCCCCACTCTGGTCATCCCTCCCGCTGGTAAAAAGACTTGCCACCTTCATAGGCGTCACCTTCACGGGATTTCCCCCCACGATGTTCCCACCCACCACCCCCCCCTCTTCCCCCCCATTCTCTCTCTCACCCCCCAGGGTCCCCCCCCCGGTTTTTCGTGTTTTCTCGTTGGCTGAGGTGTAGGGTCGTTGGGTTTCTCTCCTTTGTCTTATGTAGGCTTTCCTTTCTAGACGACTACATTGTTAGTTTGTGCTTTGCTTGTTATACGTGGCCGATGGCCCGGCGGAGGAGAAACCTGCGCGATAAGTGGGGATTTAACTGGTGCCATGACTTTCTTTTGTTATTTGTTTTTGATTTATGGTTTTATTCTCTCCATAGCTAGCACTGCTGGAGGCTTTTTGTACCTAAAAACAATGAAGGCATGATTACAAAAAAAGAAAGAAAAAAAAAAGACCAAGAGATAGGACCACGAACCAGCTCTCCTCCACCTCCGGCGATTGAAATCTCAAGACCACGGGAAATCATCGTCAGTTTCCCCCACCCACCTCTCTTCTCTCACCATGGCTATTGCCTAGAAGTTGACGTTAAGCCATCTACCCTCCTCTGCTCAGGCACGCTTGCCTCCCCTCCTTGGGGTTCTTGTTCCCGTTCATCGTTGACACCCGCTCATGAAGTTCGGTTCTCCCCCCTTACCCCGCACGTGCTTGGCACCTCGCTTAGCATTTTGCACCGTTGGAAAGCTTCTCGCTATGCTCACTGTCGGTGTTACGGTGTCGGACTCTCGGTCAAAGTAGGCCCCGGCTTGCTGGGCTTGGACCTCAGATGGGGAAAGCCTCGGTTAGTAACATCACGGTCTCGTCCCGGTTTCGTCGTCGTCTCAAAAGCTCTTGCTATGGCCTGTTTGTCGGTTGTGGCTAGCCCGCTCGCGATCCTTCCTCTACCCCGCTCCTGATTCCGTCCGCTGGCACCGTACTGCGCCTTAAGCTGGCACCTTACTGCTAATCCTCTCCCATGGCTGGCACCCTACTGCTCCCTGCCGGCTGGCACCCTACTGCTATTCACCGGCTGGCACCCTCCTGCTCATCCTCCTGGGTGGCACCCCCTGTGCTCAGTGGCTCCGCTCGCCCTCCTCCCCACTCCGATTGTTCGACCCTTCCTCGGTTACGGCTAGTCGTTGTATCGCACTGCCTCCGTGGCTATTGTCCAACGCCTTGGATCGATGTAATAACCTGCATGACCGCGCGAGTGGTTCTACTGGGCCCACAGTTTCTGTGTTTTCCCCGGTCGGCGATCACCTATCCTCACCCTCAGGCCCCGAAAGGGCCTTAGAACAGTCGTCGATTCTTTTGTTTTCGGGAGCCTGCTGCAGGGTTTGGGTCTCTCTACCTGTACGTTTCTATGTTGTGTTTCCTTAAGTGTCTGGGGTATATTATCTTAGGTGCTAGGCGGGGGAGACTTTTCCTATGGACTCGGGGTGATAGATTTTTCCCATGAAGAGGTGAAGCGGGCGGTGGGTTTGCATTTATAGGTTTTTTTCTCTTCATAGCTAGCGCGGCATAAGGCTTTTTGTACCTAGAAACAAATAACGCATGATTACAAAAAAAAAAAAAAAGAAAAAAGAAAAAAGAAAAAAAAGCGACCAAGAGATAGGACAAGAACCATCTCTCCTCCACCTCCGGCAATTGAAATCTCAATACAACGGGAAATCGTCGTCACTTTCCCCCACCCAGCTCTCTTGCCCCATTATCGCTACTGCCTAGGGGTTGACATTAAGCCATCCTCCCTCCTCTCCTGAGGTACGCATGCCTCCCCTCCTTGGGGTTCTCGTTCCTGTTCATCGTTTACACCCGCTCACTGGCATGCAGTTCGGTTCTCCCCCTTACCCCGCACTTGGTTTGCACCTCGCTTAGCATTTTGCAGGGTTGGAAAGCTTCTCGTTTCGCTGACGGTCGGCGATATGGCGTCCAGATTCTCGGTCGAAGTAAGGCTTTGGTTCTGCTGGGCTTGTACCTCTGATGGGGAAAGCTTCGCTTAATAACATCGCGGTCTCACTCGGTTTCGCTGTAATCTCAAAACCCCTGGCTCTGGCTCCTTAGTCGGTTGTGGCTAGCCCGTTCGCGATCCTTCCTCCACCCCCCTCCCGGTTCCGTCCGCTGGCACCGTACTGCCCCATAACCTGCCATCTCACTGCTAAAAATCCTCCCCCGGCTGGCACCCTACTGCTCCCCTCTGGCTGGCACCCTACTGCTACTCACCGGCTGGCACCCTACTGCTCATCGTCGTTGGCTGGCATCCCCTCTGCCCGGTGGCCCCGCTCACCCACCTACCTCTCTCTCTTCTGCGATTTACTCTACAGGCGCAAACCTCGCTTAGGTTACGGTTGATCATGGTATTGCACTGCCTCCTTGGTCTCTCCTAAACGCCGACGCGTCGCCATCTTCTGGTCAGTCCCGACCGTGAACCGGCCCGCCCCTTACGGCGACTAGCCGTGGGGCCTTTTGGTTAGGCATATTGGCAATAGTAGTTACATCTCGTCATTTCCTTGATTCTTTTCTTAGTGTTACCAGGGGGCCTGCTGAAGGGTTTGGGTCTCTCTCCTATACGTTTCTATGAGTTGTTTCCCTACTTGTCTGAGGTGTGAGTCTTAGGTGCTAGGCTGGGGAAGTTTCATCTATGGTTTCGGGGGATTTGATTTTTCATATGATGAGGTGAAGCGGGCGGTTGTTATTGGGCTTATAGGTTTTTTTCTCTTCATTGCTAGCTCTGCATAAGGCTTTTTGTACCTAAAACAAATAACGCATGATTACAAAAAAATAACTAAAAAATAAAAAAAAGCAACCAAGAGATCGGATCTTCACACAACCATCTAAGTAATACAACACTTGGATACTGGAGCACGGGCCAAGCCCTTTGACAGTGACCTTCCCGTGGTGCAAGATATACCAACCTATCACTCTACTTCTTAAGCAAACCTCTACGGCTTGAACGCGAGCACCTAGTCCTCTAGCGATTGCACTTTGTACCTTCCGGTCTTATAGCGATAAGACTTCCTCCAACGAGACTATGACGATAGTGAACGATCACGATATGCACTACGATTAGTTGTTCGCCGTTTAATGAAACACCGTCGGGAATGTGTTTGTTATACCTATCCTGCTCCTCTGATATTTGCGAGGACAGACGGTCAGAAATGCCACCTGAGAACGTGGGCAGTGTTCCCAATGGGCCAGGCCGATGGTAGGCCGTAGACCGGGCTAAGCCAGGCCGCTCCGGAAGCCCGCCTAGGCCCATATAGGCCGAATTCGATCAGCCTATGAAAGCCTATCAGGCCTGATAGGTGTCTATAGGCCCCGAGATTAGTGTTGAGAACAGATTGCATTAAGGGTATTCAACCCCCCAACCCCACCACCACCCCCCCTCTCCTCTTCCGAGTTTATCACATGTGATTTATTTTCCTCCTTTACCTTCGGCTATTATGATACTTCTTAATTAATCACAAAACGAGTGATACTTAACCACCACAATAAAGCCTTAGAAATGTACCTCCAGGGCCACGAGCACAACCCTATAATACCCTCATTCGCCTCTATTTTGTAAACTATGTACAGTCATCCTCTCTTATTGATGCCTTCGAAATAGTCACCCTCCTACAGTACACAGTTGATCCACCAACAGCAACTCTTTTTCTACAATTAATTCAACTAATTAATTCACTACCTCTAGTATTTTTTTGTGTTTTTCTTTGCTAATAAGCGAAACCGTTACTTTAGTTTTAATTATATTCCCTGATTGAGAAAAGTTTACCGTGAATTTTGCTGTTGACACAGAGCAGACGCTCACTATGAGTGGGTTGGCCGAAGCTGTATAGGCCCGCCTAGGCTATATAGGCCAGGCCGGCCTATCAGGAAGCCAGGCAAAAGCCTATATGGCCTATAGGCGGGCCCGGCCCGGCCAGGTTCAGGATTGACCACGCCTGCAGGCTTGCGCCATGCTAGATCACTGAGAATTTGGACAGGCCGGGCCCGGCTTTACCGAAGCCTGGCCGGCCTGGCCCGTTGGGAACACTGAAGGTGGGTTGTCACACCGTGCAGATCAGCAGGATGGTGACATGCAGGATCTAGGATTTTTCCGTCATTACCTTCAAAATTGTTTCCGAAAACAACCACCTTGAACCCGTCGTCCGGGTTTACAGAGAGTAGGAATTGGTCAAAGATTGTATGGATGGACTTTCTCAGAAGAAAGCCATTTTGTGCGGAATTTATTGTTCTTGATCTGGTATCATTGTCTATATCAGTAATCCACTTGCTGTAACCAAACTGGTTCCAGAGATTTTCGAACATAAGGGGAAATATATGTGCAGCATGAAGGCCTGGCCAGATTCCATGTGATATATTCTCATCGGGATTTGTAAGGCCAGAGATAACGCATTTCTTGTCACGGGCATGAATCTCATTTCGGAATCTGGTTTCTCTTCCAGCTACACTATAGTGTTCATGGTTGCGCATAAAGACTTCATTGCTAAGTTCAATATCCCCTAACCAAATTAGCAATTGAGCATCCTGCCAAACCAGAAAGCATGATCTGGTGAAACTTGTTTCCCCCCCTAAGAGGTTAGAATAAGGCATGAGTCAGGACTCTTGCAGAGTAGCACTTGATTGATAGTTGTTTCCTTTAAATAAAGTGAATGTCTTGAGAATGACATCCAAGTTAAATATATGTGGAAATCCAACTCCCAAAGACTACACTCTGAGTCAGCGTTCCCAAGCATCCCACCCGCCCTATAGGCATCTTCGGGCCCGGACTGCAGTCTGGGGCGTCCTGGGCGTCTGTCTCAAGCTGTAGGGCAAGAGCATTCATCCTTTGGGAAAGACTACGGTCTAGAAGGGTGACTGTAGGGCCTTACAGTCACCTACAGGCCGGCACATCATCCGGAGTTATCCGGAAAATTGCGCCAAGTGAGACACCGTCAGTTCCGTCCAGTGTTCCCAACGGGCCAGGCCGATGGTAGGCCGGCCTATAGGCCGTAGGCCGGGCTAAGGCAGGCCGCTCCGGAAGACAGCCTAGGCCCATATAGGCCGAATTCGATCGGCCTACGAAAGCCTATCAGGCCTGATAGGCGCCTATAGGCCCGGAGATTAGCGTTGAGAACAGATTGCATTAATGGTATTCAACCTCCCCACCCCCCACCCCTCTTCCGAGTTTATCGTCTGTGATTTATTTTCCTCCTTTACCTTCGGCTATTATGATACTTCTTAATTAATCACAAAACGAGTGATACTTAACCAACACAATAAAGCCTTAGAAATGTACCTCCAAGGCCATCAGCACAACCCTATAATACCATCATTCCCCCCTATTTTGTAAACTATTTACAGTCAACCTCTCTTATTGATGCCTTCGAAATAGTCACCGTCCTACTGCACACAGTTGATCCACCAACCGCAACTCTTTTTCTACAATTAATTCAACTAACTAATTCACTAACTCTAGTATTTTTTTGTGTTTTTTTTTGCTAATAAGCGAAACCGTTACTTTATTTTTAATCATATTCCGTAATTGGGAAACATTTACCGTGAATTTTGCTGTTGACACAGAGCAGCCGCTCACTATGAGTGGGTCGGCCAAAGCCGTATAGGCCGGCCTAGGCTCTATAGGCCAGGCCAGCCTATGAGGCAGCCGGGAAAAAGCCTATATGGCCTATAGGCAGGCCCGGCCAGGCCAGGCTCAGGCTTAACCAGGCCTGCAGGCTCGGGCCAGGCTAGATCCGAGAGAATTTGGACAGGCCGGGCCCGGCTTTACCGAAGCCTGGCCGGCCTGGCCCGTTGGGAACACTGGTTCCGTCCCGGGCGCCCTTTCATGTACTGCAGTCCGTCCCATCTGGGCCCGAAGACGGATGGACTGGACGCTTGGGAACACTGGCTACGCCTTTCTTAGTTGAGCCAGTGAATTTCTCCATATGTGCTCTTGACCTCTTACCTGAAAACAAGTTTCACCAGATTATGTTGCATTGGATACAGGTAGGCGAACATTAGGGAAATATTACTTTCAAAAATCATACATACGTTCGCAATATATATCAAAATCCCCAATGGGAAGGGTTTTGTTATTGCGAGTGACAACATACCCCGATGTCCTGGCTTGGACGCGGATAGGGTTCCCATTAGTAAGTAGAAAAATTTCCAGAATAGAAAGAGTATTTTCTTCAGTTATTGATCAATTTTGCAGGAAGCCTCCGAGGACAATTGTGGGATCGGTGGCGTCGGGGAAGCGAGTATTGCGTGTGGTAGAACGATTCAAAACCATGGCTTCTTTGGTCAGCTAACTAGAGCTCTGTTGTAATACTGAATGGTGAGGTGGTGAGTGGATCTCCTATTGACCGGATCAAGGCAGGAAAGGACAGGGTGAGGTGAAGAGCAGTGGGTTTGGTGGATGCGGTAGGAGGGGTGGAAGATTTTCCTTAACGTAAGTGAAATTAATCGTATGCTCGTATGTTGATGGGTGGAGAGGTTCTGGTGTGTATTCTCTATGGAGGTTGCTAGTTACGGTCCACTTTAAATAGTGAAAATTCTGCTCGCACATTTGATAGTCCTATGTCTCCGCATATGCCCTATACAGCGATCTTGCCCTACAGGGTTCATGATGTCCACACTTCAGTGTTTCTTCTTATGATACATGCGAGCGCTCCCTCTGCCTCCGCTATCTCAGCTTCCAAAACAGCAGTGTTCCCAACCGTCCGGGGGCCAGGCGGGGCCCTGCGGGGGGGCTGCTAAGAGCCCCGGACGGGACGGTTATCTGTAGTCCGTCCGGGGGGGCCTAAGTGCAGGACAGCCGTCTTTGGGCAGGACGGCGGGCACTACAGAATGAGACATTTTAGTTCAGGACAGGGGGGTGGACAGCAGGGGGCCATTGAGGACGGCCAGGGATGGTGGGGAAGTACGGAGGGACTACGGGGGACGGCCGGGGACTGCAAGAGTGATGTCTCATGATGTGAAAATAATTCGTTTATGGGTGTATGATTTCAGCTTGGCTAGTACAGGAGGTCCAAGCCCTGGAACTATAGCCCCCTATAGTCTGTCCAGTCCTCACCTTCCTAGGCGTAATCCGTCCTAGCACGCCCAAAAAGAAGGACTATGAGCCGTAGTCGGTCCCGTCCTCCCCCGAAGGCGGACTGACTGGACGGTTGGGAACACTGCAAAACAGTGCTCCACCACTGGGATTATTAAGCCATGAGAAAAGCTAAGTAAAATGCTAGGAAGGCACACCGTCTGGAATATTGTGTGCTTTCTCTTGTGCTAAAATTTCATGGTAGATATGGAGTTACGTGGTCTCATCTTGCGCGAGCACTTGTCCTAAATATTGAGAGATTTGGGCCTCGTCGTTGATCATTTTCTCTAGAAATTCTTTCACTATGCAGCCGGAATGCGGAGAGGAAGATGGACTGCTTTTATCACCCCTAAGGCTATAGGTGAGACATCCAATCTAGCCGGATTGTAGAACTCTCTATATAGTGCAGGGGAGCACCTGGGGGAAGCCTATGATAAGTCATGAGTCCTTGAATAGTGGTACGGGTTGTAGTTTACTATCGAATTCAAAAAATGCTATCATCTAAGTGTTAGGCTCCAGCAAGAGATAGATGTTGTTTACACGGCTATACTGATATGCAAGTGTAAAAGGCCAACACCGCGCCAATTCATTATATTCTCCTGGGCAGCGAAGCTGTGGAGCCACACACCGATAGCGTTTTCCCTCCCAACCTGCTTGCACAAAGTGCTTATCACCAACTAGCCAAGAAGCTCAAGAATATCTAAAGCTATTTAGTAGTATTCTTCGAGTAAACCTGATTGTTCACCTTTGCTTTGCGATGGAGGTGCAGGGGTTGGCTACCCAATATTAGGTAGGAAACAAGGTAATGGAGGAAGTAAGGGCATTACACATATGACGCGGTATAAGATCTAAACTCCCCCCTTGCCAACACTACCAGTTTCGATGTCCTGGTGCCGTGCCTATTGTGAATCACCGGCTCTTTGATTGATAGAAGAACCTTGACACAAGAGCAGCGACAACATATCTGGATTCATTACTTCTCTCATAAAGGACAAAGAGGGATAATCTGGAAAACAAAACGAAGTAGGAGCTGGGTCAGCACTGAAGACGTGAGGAAGAAGAGAAGGGAGCAGAAGGGAAGATGAAGTATTCGGAATGGAAGAGAGGTGAAGTGGAGGGAATGGAGGGAATGGGAGCGAAGAGATCAGGGGAGGTTGGACAGAGAGCAGAGTTGCAGCAAAGGTTACCTTGGGAGGAGACCAATTTTGCCAAGCCAAACGAATACATTAAGGTGATAGCTATTATATAAAGAGAGAATAAAAAACCCAGAGACAATATAGAGATATCTGAAAAACCAAAACACCAGTCTAGCGATACTGTCCCTCTCCCACACTTCTTTCGTAAATCCACTGTCGGAGGCATTGGGGGAATGTCGCTGCCCTTGTCGCTTGGGATCGTTGCCACCGATATACCCCAAGATGACAATGAGGGCGCCATATAAGTCTCAGGGGTGGTGGGTGGGAAAACAAAGAACACGAGCTGTAGCGAGCTTGGGAACGAGAATGCGAGTAGTGCGAGCTTGGAGGTCTCCAACTCCCGGGAGTGCGATGCCCCTATATGTGCTGGAGCTATGGCCCCTAGGAAAGGACGCGTCGACTTAGACTAAACCTTTTCCCACCACCCCCGAGCAGGACTCCATGCGCTTTGCCCAATTGGCACTGGGTTGTTCCAACCCAACATGAATTTAAGGAAGGGGAAAGTTAGAATGTGGGAGTTTTCTGAGTTATGTATCCAAGCATGCTTGTTCTCCTGAGCGCGAAGATAGAATGAAGATCAAGGAGTCGGCCTCCGATATCTAGCCCTCTTCTATGCAGATAGTTTTTTAGCCCCTCTTTAGTACCCTAGGCTCTAGTAGGGATAGCCGAGCGAGAATTGTAGGCTTCGCGTTGGCCAGAGTTCAACTGTTCAATTAGAGTTCAAATATTTGCCGCTGCTGTGATGTGACATTTTATATTTTTGCGATGCGAAAGCAATAGAGGGGTATTGCACTTAACTTTTTTAATAATATTATTATGATAAAGTGGTCTTATATAATTCCTAGAAGAATAAATGGGGGCTATCATAATTTTGAACTCGTATGGGCAATGCTCAATCAATTGACCTGATACTGGTGGACTGCGGGTGAAACCGCCCTGACCGCGTGCTGCCATACAGGTATGCTTAAACCCCAATGGGCCGACTGCGGAGTGGGGCTGCTATGAAAGCAGCTGAAAATTTGTGAATTGCTGGCACTTGTGAGAGTATTGGCAAACTCTCTCTGTTATAGTTTCAAGAATTATGGTAGGAGGCATATCATAAGTATAATTCAAAAATGCAAGATGCGAGATCACTCTAGAAAGGAGTCGGTCGTTCTTTGCTATCGAAGTGGACTATTGCAAATGGTCTTTCGTGGTTTCCCACCGCAGGATATTCCCTGTGGGTCCCCGCCACATGATATTGACATCTTCCGTTGGCTCCTGACTATACAGATACTTAGGGTATCCAGGGAAAATCCCTAAGAGCAGGTTGGTACACAATAGTTCCGTTCTGTTGCCTCATATATCATACATTTCACTTTCCTTGCTTTATGAAACTATTGTTTCTGCATGAAAATAGTCAGGAAAAAGGATGGCGGCCTCTCCCCTTGACTTCCCCAAACAAACTCTAAAGTTAAGAACCATCAAAATCCGCTCAACCGACATAAGGAAAGAGGGTTATCATACTGCGCACAACATCCACACTCTTGGCCCTGAAATACAAGATATGCATTCTACCCGAGCACCTACTCCTAAATCTATTCTATTAATAACAAAAAGGGTGAGATGTTACCATATCCGTGACGCCTCGAACCTGCCCCCAACATACAAGAAGAAAAGCTGGAAGCAGAAAACTGATATCACAGAATACAGGCACAAGAGTCATTCATTTTATTCTACTTGTACCGATAAAGAAAGATTTCCTTGAGGCAAGGTGGTTGACTCTGGGAAAACGAGGGGTGTCAGCTTACTGGATACCTCCTGAATGCCGGGCCTCTAGCAGTTCAGCGATAGTATAATAGCCGTCCTCGGCACCCTCTGGGGGGTATTTGGTTTGATTTACTTGGGCTATTTTTGGAGTTGATCCCCCACAGCAGTAGCCTTACTACCACTTCAGGCCCATTCTCGAGCACTCCACTTTGCTCATGACATCCTTCGTTTTTCGACCATTGTCTCATACTTGAGACAGGTCTCGTCGGCTCGTAGATTGCAGGAGCAAAATGAATTTCTAGTATGACATCCCTCTGCCCCTCCCTACCACAACCAAACAGGCGTCTAAATTTCTCTACATCCAGAGCCTAATCCCCGGCATTGCCAGCCTGGTTCTACCTATGGCTCCAATGGAGACAACCGGCACCACGGTATTCCTGCCAGATTTTCCCTACCAGTGAAATCCGAGGAGCTACAATAGCTCTGAGCGTAATTGCATTCCTGGGAAATTTTCCTGCTCTACCCTGCCCTACTCGGGATGTTGTAGAGGATAGTGAATGGTATTTGGTGGAATAGGCGACTGGGTCTTTCCAACTATAGTGGTTGATACAATATCTGGGGCAGAGACATGACCTGTGCACCTCTGGTAGCTATCCCTGTGGATGCGTTCTGGCTAGCTTACCAAGGGTTGGCTGCCTGGCGACTTGAGGGCGCCCGGGCAACTTCGTCTGCAGTGTTCTCAACGGTCCGGGGCCCTGCAAGGTAAGACATTTTAGCGTGGGGGATGGCAGGGGACTGCGAGTGACTGTGGGTTACTGCCGGTGACTACAGGGGACTATGAATCCTATCAACAGCATTTCACGTCACCCTTCTCGATCAAGTACAGAAATTCATCTAATAAGATTGGAGGAAACCTGAGGCTATCTAGGAGAGATAAATAGGTGTAGAATATATCCCATAATATACCGCTAGGGCCGGGCATCGGGCATATGGCTTAATCCAGAAATCGTACCTACCCACCATTTTCTTATTGCAACGTTTCTTACTTCTCTTGCATCATTAAGCCCTGATCCAAGCTAGGAAAACATGTCGGATAAACACGCGGAGCCTGCATCACAAGAAACCATCTAAGATTTGTGAGAGTAGGCGTAAGATGGGAAAGAGTTGTGTCTGTTCTGAAAATGGTTCGGAGTATACAACTTCTGACGGAAAAGCCTGGTGGCGTTGTGCTCGTTGTATGTTCCCCTGCTTCTTTTTTTCTATCATATACTAGCACTCGGATTCCTGCTATAAGAATAATAAGAATATTCCCGCCTCCAAGCACTGAGGCTGGGATGACATAAGCAATCTTGCCCCGAGGCGAGATTTCTTACTAATTCTGGCGTGTTCCTTGGCATGAAACATGTTTCATGGTGGACGGCGGGGGACTGCGGGGCTTATAGTCCTTCGCACCGGGGCACAGGGCAAGTTTTGAAAAAGACCGGACGGGACCGCTTAACGCCGTCCACCGCCGTCCGCCTTCAGGACGGACGGACTGCCACGTTGAGAACACTGTTCGTCTGTAAAAGCTGAAGCCGAGGGCATTCTTGGGCTTAAACCACCGGATCTATTTAGATAAAGGATGCGGTGAGCTAAACCAATTCTGAAAGGGTGTGACTGAGTGTGCCGAGCAATCTGCAAGCATGTGATTGTTTACCGGGCAAAAAAGGCTGCACAAATGCAAAAAATTATAATACTCTATCAAATACAGTCGCAACCCGCTATAGCGAACGCTAAAAATTCGGGATTTTTTGTCTGTAATAGCGAGGTTACCCTAATCACTGGTCCATTGTGGAGGGGTGGGTGCCACTGTACCCCCAACCTACACAGGTATTAGACAAGAGTGGACACGCTAACGCTTTCTTGCATTACTTCTTGGCATTCTAGGTTAGTTATCATACCTCAAGTTCCACAACATCCCTCTTCCCCATGTTCTCCCGACTCACTCCCCAACCTAATCCACAACTTAACTCAAATTCACCACTGAGGACGCGAACTGCTAAGATATACCATGTCTTCTTCGGCTCGTTCAGGCATCCGCAATATTCGCTTTTATGATGCAACCAATCCAAATGTACCTCTGGGGGACGTTTATCAGGGCGGTTCGATAACAGAAGCAAACTTTCTGTGTTTCCTCAAAATTCTAATTGTGACTGCGGGGAAGCCGGTGCGTGCCCAGGAAAGGGTCTCAGGCCATATCGTGACAGGAAGCAATATGCCCCTTACACTTGGTGATTACGATATCTATTGTGATAGTACGTATGGGTGGAAAAGGTCCCAGAATATATTTGTGATGGGAAGCTCAATCACTAACCTTGTCATATCCTATTCAAGTTAGTAATGAGCCTTGTGTTCAACGGCTCACCTCCCACAGCCCTGCCACCATGGGGACCAGGTTCGAACATGAGATCCGCGCTCGTGATAGGAAATGTGTTGTCTCGGGCCGTTCAAACCCAGAGCTTCAAATTCAACATGAAATTTGGATCGGTTTTGACGCTACCTACATCGTCCCCCTTGAACATGAAGGCCTCTGGATCCAGTCTGACAATGACCAGTTGATAACAAATATGGACAATGTTACTGGATCCTCGAAGATTAGCTCAGCTCAAAACGGTTTCCTTCTTGATAGCTCTGCCCACGAAATGTTTAATCAGTACCTGCTTGCTGTTAACCCAGACGATGGGTACAAGGTAATTGTCTTTTGCGGCGATCCTTTTGGGTACGATGGGAAAATTCTTGATCCGGTATGCCGAAACCCGGCCGATCCCAGTTCTGTGTCCGACCAACTTCTTAGGTGGCATTTCCGCCAATTGATCCTTGCAAACATGAGAGGGGACGGACATCCACTATCCGAGCACGATTTCGCACCAGGAACCGATATGATGGATGAGATACTGGACGGTCCAAACGGCAAAGAGAGATTCGAGTTTATGACGGCTGCGCGATTAACAGGGCTTGTCTAAAGATAACTATTTTGAGAATCGGCGGATGACTCAGTTACAACTAAAGTGTCACTAACTGGGTTAATGCCGGTATTTCGTGGTGGCCTAGGGTTGCTTCTGGGGGGATGGTAGTGGAGATGTATTGTGATAGAAAACGGGTAGAGATATGGTAATAAACTTGTGATTGGTTTGGGTTGTTTTTTCCCATTTCATTTACACTCTTCTGAAGGGTTTCATATGTCTGCTTTATGGGGGCTCCCTTTCTCCCTCTCATTCTATGTACCTCCGTTTATGCTACCCCAAAAAACCTGAATAGCAAAATTTGTTACGGAGTCGAAGTTTCTCTTCTTAGGTGGGTGTGTCATAGGACGACGTCGTAAACTCAGGCTCCTGAGATAAAGCAAAAAGAATAAAACCCTCTGTCCCTCTGGAAGGAGGCCCTAATAGCTAGAGCTGTTGATTGAAGGCAAGCTGTATATATGAGAATCAAATTTGTCGACTCCACTTATCATCTCCATGGCGGTTGACGTCGTTCTGAGCCAGCAGCATCCTTCCGATCCCACCGCGCTCGCTCTTGGCAGCCCGCAAATGCTGCACCTCGGCTTACTGGTCAGCTTTGTCGGGGTTGACCTCCTTTATTTGCAGCACTGCTGTCACCATGTTCGCATTCTTTGCCGGTCCCGGAGTGACCTTACTGTACATTGTTGACGTTTTCACTGCTAGCATGGGTGGTAGAAGCTAGGGTAGGCTGAACACAAACTAGCTCAACAGGTGGGCATCCCCATCGAACTTTGTTTAGTAGCAACCACCCTTTTCAGAATACAGTAGGTCATGACGGACCTGATAACCATCCCTCAGGCGGCTAAAAAAATACCTCGAAATGCACGACATTATGATACAACTCACTCCCACCTAACCCATTCCCGCTCAACCTCCAATAATCATACCCTAAACTCATGGGACATTGTCTATTTCCCACGAGTGATATTCAGTGATCCCTTTTAATCGACTTTCCCCAGTGGGGCAACTTGTCTTCTAAAACCACTAGAAGGTTTCCCGAAGAGAGAGGTCTGCGTGCTGGGTATTACTATACAACGGGGAGCAAATCTCTGCTAAGATAGTTACTGATGCTATATTTTGTTCTGCTTTTTTTATCAAGATATCATTGCAGTCTAAGCCGCGATTGTTGAGTGTAGTAGGGTACGGGTAACCACCCTAGTTGTATTGTAGAGAAGATAGGACGGCATTGAGGGTAAACCACTAGTTGCGCACACATGTTTGTTAGTCCTATTTAGTTAGCAGCGGCGCGCATCTGAGAATAGAACAAGTTCTCTCACATCCACCCATCTAACAGCGATGCCATCTTGACAAAATAGTAGGTAAAGAGAGATGCGGTGCAGGGGAATCCGGGATGGTGAAAATCGTATTCACTGCCCGGTCGCTAAAGTAACTCAGAAGAGTATGGTTGTATCATTCCTGTTTGCGGGGTTTGGGTTTATAGGAATTTGGGGTTTTGCCTGCTGCGATCGCCTACTCGTTGTTTGGTGATGTGGCTTGATGTTCAACCAGGGTGGTCTAGGGTTTGCTGGAGGGATGGTGGTATTGCCTTAGGGTGGGTGGAGAGGTCGTGGGCTATGATTGAATACTGTAGATGCTAATCAGGGGCTTCCGGAGGTTAACTACACATCCTCTGGGGGCAACACTTCCGTTGTTATGGAGAAAGTCGACACTGGAGTACAATAATGTGCTGTGCACTCTCGAATACGCTGATATTTCCATCCAATGCCTCGGGTGATCTCTGTCATCTATTTCCGGAAACCGAAGATACTACATGATATCTTGCACCCTCCCAACACCAAACCTCTCCTATCTATTCTAACCCTATGCCGCAACCACAATCTTCGCTCCTTCCTCCTTAACATCTTCCACCCACGCCCCCTCCTCCTCGATCCCTTCCCTCTCTTTTTGCTCCTCCTTCTCCCACCTCTCCTTCCGCTCACTGAATCTATCTCCCCAACTCTCAAAATGCGGCCTCATAACCCAAGTATACTTTACCAACTCCTCCATGCAATCCACAAGTCTATCCCGGTTCCCACTAGCTGAAAGCCTCCCCTCATCGCTGAATTGAGTATAGGCTTTTGGTAAGCTCGATTGGTTTAGTATGGTGAACATGCGCATCCACCGGCCTAGAATTCGTAGCCAGTTTACTGTATTGAAGGATTGGCTACCGCCATTCACTTGGATTATTGAGAGGGTCCGGGATTGGGTTGGGCGAACGGAGCCGGTGGAAAGGGGTATCCAGTCTATCTGGTTTTTGAATACTGCTGTCTTGCAGGGCGTTAGTCTGCTAGTGGAGGTAAGAATGGGGGAGGGGAGGTGGACATACCACTGTACCATGCTGTTCAGGCGAACACCATACATGCCCGTCGCTCCAAGCGCTCAAACCTCGTAACTCCTGGACCTTTTCATGATCGATTGATACTTCGTCCTTCGTTGGTAGCTCCTTCGGGTCAAACACCCTCACGTCAACCCCTAAGCGATGTAATATCCGACAAGCTTCGTAAGCCATGAACCTCGAATACGACCTTTTCACTTCATTAGCACCCCCCCTCTCCACCACCCTCCTCACATATACAACGGAGAACAAACAAACCTCTCCCTCAACCACCCATAAAGCACCAGAATCTTCAAAGGTCCCTCCCCCCTCTGCAGATTCTCCTTCGAAATCCTCTCCACAGTATCAAGTTCTTGCTCTGAGATCCAATCCTTCTCCCCTTCCTCGTTGGGGAGCAAATAAGGCCTATATTTCCTGGTTAATTCCTCCCCGATTTCGGCAACTGGTACAGGAGTCATCGTAGCGTATCGCTTGATTCGGCTAGAGATTTTTAATTTTAAGGAAGAGCTCAAGCACAACCGCTGTGAAAGCGTTATCATGATTTCGAAGAAATACTCTCCTCTTGTAGGGCTGCCGGAATGATTATATGCCTTTTTTCACCCATAGGCAATAATATGGTAATGTCACTCGAGGGTTGTGATTGGCTGGGTGTGCCATCGAAGAATTTTTTCTTTTTTTCCTTTTCGATGTGACTGAGCCTTGCAGACTACTGTACTCGAGTAGAGTCGTTTAGGTGACGGGCTGATTGGGTGTGCTACGGGCCAGCGTTTATTTAGTGGGAGAAAAAGGCTGCACTAGAGTAAAAACTACTCTATCAAATACAATCGCAACCAACTATTGCGGACGCTAAGGGTTCGGGACTTTTTGTTCGTATGATAATAGTGAGGTTACCCTTATATGATAAGCGGTCCATTGTGGCGGGGTGCGACTGTACCCCCCTAACCTACCTGTACCCGTACTCGAGCACACAAGTATTAGACAGGAGTGGGCACGCTAACGCCTTCTGGCTTTGCTTCTTGGCATTCTAGTTACTTGTATCATACTTCAAGTTCCACAACATCCCCTACTATCATTCTCCTCCAAACTCGCTCCCCAGCCCAATCCACACCTCAGGTTAAAGTCGCCACTGTGCATGCGCTAACTACTAAGATATACCATGTCTTCTCCAACTCGTTCAGCCATCTACAACATTCGCTTTTGTGATGCGACCAATCCAAAGGTACCTCTCGGGGGAGTTTATCAGAGCGGTTCGATAACAGAAGCAAACTTTCTCTCTTTCCTCAAAATTCTAATTGTGACTGGGGGAAAGCCTGTGCGTGCCCAGGAAAGGGTGTCAGGCCATATCGTGACTGGGAGCAATATGCCCCTTACACTTGGTGATTACGATATCTATTGCGATAGTATGTACAGTACTCTACTCTGGGGCCGGGGAAAGTCCAGGGATAAATTACTGAGAGGAAGCTCAATCACTAACCTTGTCAGATCCCATTCAAGTTAACAATGAGCCTTGGGTTCAGCGGCTCACCGACCACAGCGCCGCCGCCATGGGGACTACGTTCGAATATGAGATCCGCGCTCGTGATAGGAAATGTGTTTTCTCGGACCTTCCAAACTCAGACCTTCAAATTCAACATGAAATCTGGGTTGGCCTTGACGCTACTTACATCGTCCCCCCTGAACACGAAGAGCTCTGGATTGAGTCTGACAATGACCGGTTGATAACAAACATGGATAATGTTACCGGGTCCTCGAAGATCAACTCCACTCAGAACGGTTTCCTTCTTGATAGCTCTGCCCACGAAATGTTTAATCAGTACCTGCTTGCTGTTAACCCAGACGATGGGTACAAGATAGTTTCCTTTTGCGGCAATTCTTTTGGGTACGATGGGAAAATTCTTGATCCGGTATGCCGAAACCCAGCCGATCCCAATTCCGTGTCCGACCAACTTCTTAGGTGGCATTTCCGCCAATCGATCCTTGCAAATATGAGAGGGGACGGGGAGCCAATCTTCGAGCACGATTTCCCACCGGGAACCGATATGATGGCTGAGATACTGGAGGGTCCAAATGGCAAAGAGAGATTTGAGTTCGTGATGGCTGCTCGATTAAGAGGGCTTGTCTAAAGGTAATTATTTTGAGAACCGGCGGGTCGCCTAGTTACAGCTACAGTGTCACTAACTGCGTTGCTGCTAGTATTTTGTGGTGGGCAAAGGGTGCTTATGAGGGTGGAGGTGGAGATGTATTGCGCCAGAAAATAGGTAGAGAGAGAGATATGGTAATAAGCCTGTGATTGGTTTGGGTTGTCTTTTCCATTTCATTTACACACCCTTTCATTGTGCCACGGGATATGAAATTAACGCGAACACTTGTACCTCCCGGGAAGGTTTGCCTTATTCCCCCTTGTATTGGTGGGGGGGCTGGAGGTCGTTTTTTAGCTGTGTTTTTCTTCAATTAATTGAGGGGGGGATGGAATTCCGGATGTCCTGGCGCGGTTTTAAGTTGTTCTGGCTGGGGTAGTATCTGGATGTTCCTGGCGTCCCGACTTCGCAGCGGGCAGATGAAGTGGGGGCGCCCGGTGGCCACTGACACAAGAAGATCTCGCGGCCGGGGTTTTCCTCGTGGCTGGTATTCGTCTATGATGAGAGGGACTTACCACGGCACAACTAGTCATTAGGCTACAGCATCAAATTGTGCCTGGACTACCTCGAGGCAAAAATACCTCCCAGCGTCTTTGTGTTTGTGTTTGTCGGTGAGTGCAATTGGGAATAGACCCCAATGAGGGTCATATAATAATCCGCTGTATCGCAAATGCGGGCCGCAGTTAACTTGGCATACATTGCACATTTGGGTCCAAACACTCATATTAATCGCAATGATTCATATTAACACATGGGGGGTGGTTGGGGGAACTTTTAGTGGCGACTAAATTACGACACGGTATCAATAAGTATCAGTGATCACGATACCTCAGGCCCGGGGATGCTCTGTCGGGAGGGTTCGGAGCTTGGGCTTCAGATTCAATCGGGAAACAATTCGGGGTCACACAATCAGACAACCCCCATCTCAAAACAAATGAAAGAGACCCACAAACAAGAAATATTGAGTGGAGTAAACAAGAAAGCACCCCCTCCCCACATTTCGCCTCCAAAGGTTACAACATCACCCCCTCCCCCTGTTTCACTACAACCTTCTCCCAATCCTTGTACGTACCAACGTGCGCCTAACAAATCCGGACATCCCCTCGCCCCTTCGCAAACTCCACAATCTTCGAGATATTATCCCAGATGCGGTCAGCGTCCTTGTGCATTCCAAACCCCATCCTACCGCCACCCACTTGCTTCTTCAAATGCGCTACGCAGTGACAGCCATCTCCATCAAGAAACAAGGACCCCCCCTCGATTCGTGCGAGCGCGATAGTGTCCTGGCATGTGTCCAGGCGCATCAATGAGTAGAAAACTACCCTCGCCAAAGAAGTCGCAGGTGGCTGCGTCCCAGGGTGGGAAGTCTTCGGTGGGCTTGAAATCGCCCTTAGTGAGTTCTAGTGTCCGCCTCTCCGGAAATAGGCTCTCCAGAGGGCGCCACTCGGGGTTGATGGGATATTCCGGCCGAAGGTGAGCCTAGGTCCCCGCACCATATACTCCATACACTATCTTCGCGTTGGGAAATTTCTCGGGATCACCGGTGTGGTAGAAGTGTGCGTGGGAGCGGGGTAAGTAATGGATGGACTCGGGTGTCACGCTGTTTCTGGGGGGCCCTATTCGGGTGTCTTGGAGCATGCATAGGCTCCCAAAAAGGACTCGAAGGGGCTTACGTGGCGGGCTGGTACGCGGAGGTGTCATTGCGGATCGCGTCCCACAGCATGATCAGGTTTTTGCCCGGGTAGTAGAGGTGGAAGACGTGCGGGGAATTTGTCTACCTTGTTGGCATCTGTCGGGGTTGTGTCGTCGTTGAACAGGTGTCTTTTCGGGGGGGGGAGGTGTAGCCGAAGTCTAGAGTGTGGACTCCTAGAGTTATCATTTTGTAGGTGTGTAGGCGCTGATGGTAGTGGTGATGGTCTATTGTGAGAATTGGAAATGCGAATTAAGATCGCGGGATTGATAGTTGGGGGTGGTTGTATTTATATCGATACTTTCTCACTGGGGAAATTAAACACGGAAACTATAATGCAAGTTTAAGAGGAGGAGGAGGGTGCCAATTGTTAATTGTTAATACTGATGGGCACGATCATGCTGGATCATAAATTTTTGGTGTGCTCGAGCATGGGTTAAATTTTCTGCCCGAGCATGATCGTGCCCATCACTAATTGTTAAGCTGTTGGGGAAGGCAGGGGCATTATTATTGTCCTTAGTATCATAGAAACGGTAATACGGGTACTGCTATAAGTTATCGATTGATTGTTAATAGTAGTCGGCAGCCCTTGCCTTTTATAGCCTTCGCCTTGATCAGCAGCGCATGAAGGAAAAAGGTGTATAAAACTGAGCAATAAGCCTGGAAGGCCTTCGCCGAAGGGCTGATCGTCTCGCCACGGCTTCGTCTCGAAGGCCACTTTGCCTGATACTTTCACCTCCCGACTTTCTTCCATCCTATATATCTGCGATATCCTATCCGCTGTTGCCCCATTCAGTTACTCTCAGCGCAATTAGATCCCCCCGACCGATCGGTGCTTGGAGGTCCTGTAAAGGCTATAATTCATAGTCAGCATAGGTGAGTAATTCGCATTTATTTCCTATAATATCGAAACATCGGCTCTTGTGATGGTGGCGCTGGGCGGGTTGTCGGGAAGTTTGGATGGAGGTGTTCGGGGGTGAAATGACTTGGGCGGGCACCCCCCCAATTTACAAGAGTCTTGGAGTTGGTTGGTGTTGGAAGGGTGCTACCTAGTGCGTTGCGATTGGGCGTGATAGAGAATTGGTGGGCTGGGGGTGGGCCGCGTTTGGCCAAGGGGGTTGGTAGTTAAATTGGAGGTAATCACCTGCTATCACTCGTAATACTGCCGCAAAAATGTGAAAGCTGTCTTGAGCTACTGTCGGGGGGTTGGGTAATTGGGTATGATAATTTAGAAAATGGACAAATTAAGAATCAAAGCAAAAAAACCCTCTTAAATAATGAGGTGAAGGTAATAGAGGAAGAGGGAAGCTCACTGAGCCCAGGGAGATCCAGCTCATCGCTCTTTTTTTAAAAAATAAAAATAGTATCCTTTGTAAAGCTAGGACTAGATCTACTCGAGAGAGGGAGACTCTAGTGGAGGGGGAGAAATTAGTATTATTACTCTAATTGGTTTCATTTGTTTAGCTTGATGATCCCCTGCTCTCAAGGGGGCTACCTTCCTCTTCTAGATGTGGCCAATCGCTTCGCTATTCCGGGGGAAAGGAAATCTGTTGCTTGCTACCAGGTTTACAGGGCCAGGAATTGTGCGCCAGAGGCTTCCAAATCATATGTCCAGGCCTAGGTTGGTTTGGAGATTGGCCGCACCTGGGCGCTGAGAAACTTTTCAGAGTTTTGAAGTTGGGGAAGGGTGTGGCTAGGGTGAAGTGGGATCCGAAGTGGGGCAGAGAAAGCGACTTAAAATTTGCTTTCAGCCTTATTCTACCTTTGCTCGTGCTTGCTTTATTCCCGCCCTTTTCCCTTTCCTCTCGGTTGTTTGATGGAGCCTTTTGGTAAATTAGATTTCACATCCTGACCGAAAAATTTCTTCACACTAGAAGTATAGCGCCAGGGACAGCTCCAGCCCATAGTGGCTAGCAGAGTAAAAATGAGGGTTTTGGATCATTGGGGTATGGTTCATGCCATTCAAAACGTACACGAGGCTTTAAAATTAGTGTTACATGTGGCTATGCTAGTTTTAATGCCAAGCCAAATATTGAACCTGTATTTGAGGTAAAGGGTTTAAATAACAATAG
>Ga0307517_10002004_pt1 | contig 33140 bp, 37 predicted proteins | sample 23_EM_MG_FD_194515 | JGI IMG/M metagenome (GOLD analysis project Ga0307517, IMG submission 194515) | Populus trichocarpa ectomycorrhiza microbial communities from riparian zone in the Pacific Northwest, United States - 23_EM | ecosystem: Host-associated > Plants > Roots > Unclassified | place... | reverse complement strand
CACCATAATATATATCTTAGCTGTAGTAATGTAAGCGGTGTACAGGTGGAGCCGAAACACAAACTAAGTAAAAGAATACACGGTAGTGTTATGAAATGCACATAGGAAATATAACAGAATTTCAACAGTAAACACGACTGCTATTGCATACGGGCAAAAAATCGACCAGAGCCTCAGGATTTTAGTGGCATGCAATAGCAGTCGTTTTTACAAACGTCAGAAAATTACGAGTATACTGAGCAGGTAGGAGTATTTCCAATGGTAATGGACACGATCAGATCATCATCGAGTTTTGCTCGGCTATAGTCTGCTCGATCACTCTCGATCATAGGGGTCCCTCGATCGGATTATGAGCGAGCAGAGCATCAATTATCCGATCGATCTGCTCGATCACAGCTACTGCCCAATTTTCCAAAGGCAAGTGAACGTATTAGGGCAAACTAGGTCTAATAGAAAGAGCAAACAAATCCAAGAAAACCATAAGAGAATAATGCCAAAGGGGAATGATGCTAGAGTCTAGATCCTGCCTGCTAGATGCTGAGTTCCACTGCCGGTGGAGACTTGTGCTGCTTCCGAGATGGCACCGACAGAGATAGGGGTGTTGTGGAGGTGGTTCCGCATTCGGACAAAGTCAAAGTAACTCAGTATGAATATTAATATACCCCGCAGCCACCCCCCGTCCACTAATCGCTACCCACTAATCGGCGTCACCCAGCATGGCCGACAAATATTCATGCATACATCTTCCTCGACCGGATCCTGTCGTCGGCGTGCGACCGGCCCAGGCCGCTTCCACGCCTTTGAGTGTTATTAATGCTCAAGCCCCTTTCTCTATTTTGGACCATTCGTTAGGTAGGAATGTCAATTGGGAGAGGGTTATTGGAACGCTTTTGGGTGTGAGGAATGAGGATGGGGCTGAAGTTGCGATTAGAAATTGTTTTGCGGTCGGGCATAACGAGAGTCGAGAACAGGTAGGTTACACTGATTGATGATGTGGTGAAGCTTGAGTTAGCTATGGACTACCACAAGGCCGTGTTAGGGGTCCATCTGAAGGCGAATCCCAAGGAGGTCCTCATTGGATGGTATGTTTGAGCAGGATAGATGCTCCTAGGTGCTAGATGCCTTTCGATAGCTAATTAATATACTCAGGTATGCTACCTCACCAGAGCCCAATCCCTTAAGCGCTCTTAATAGCGGGTTGGAACAACCCATTGCCAATTGGGCAAAGCGCGGGGGAACTTCGTGGAGGTCCTTTGTGGAAGGTTCGTCCGGTCGCTCGGAGGTCATTGCTCACTCCGCACGGACCGGAGAGCCACAAGCATATATAGCACCATCGACTCCCAGGAGTTGAGAACCTCGATGCTCGCTACAACTCGCATTCTCGCCTCCGGGCTCGCTACAGCTCGCGTTTTTTGTTACCCACCCACCACCCCTAACTCTCTTACTGCACCCTCATTGTCACCTAGGGATCTATCGGTGCCAACGATCTCAAGCGACAAGGGCAGCGACATCTCCGCCACCGCCTCCGACAGTGGACACATCGAAGCAGGCTTATTGATGGGATAGATCATATAGATGATCTTGGTTTTCTTACTTCTTTATACTCATCAGATTTTCATTCTCTCACATCGGTTATTATCTCAATGTATTTGTTTGGCTTTGAAAAATTGGTCCAGAATTTTTATGCCTCTAATGGTGATGGCACCTTCCCCCACCCGGCCGCCGTCCATCTCACCATGTCTACCGTCCCCGGTCAAGACATCGCTCTTAGGACTTATATATCGTCCTCTTTCTGTGTTCATCCACGCACTTGAGAAGGCGCTTGAGGGGGTTCTGGAAATGTTGGATAGAGTTAGTGAATATGTGGCTAGAGTCATCGTATGTTTCCCGCCCTTAGGGTAGAAGTGAGAAGAAATGCTAACATCTGCACTAGGCTGGCAACACCCAAGCCTCCGTTGCTAGCTATTGGAAAGTTCTTGATGAACACGCTTAGTTTGGCACCTAAAGTCTCACCCGCCGACGTCGAGAGAATGTTTAACACTCATATCCAGGACGTCCTACTCGTGGAATACTTGGCTCACACTATCGGAACCCGGATCGATCTATCCAACAGGTTGGCGAGCGCTAACTTCGGAGCCACTACCCCCACTCCAGCCGCGGCTGCTACAAACACTACTGCCACGAGCGCCACTCCCGCAGCTGACGGAAAATAGTAAATAAATCAATATGAAAATGTGTTTCTTTGCCACAAAAAAAAAGAAGTATATCTTCCTCTCGATGGTAGGGTTATACAGCTTCTCGTTTTATCTCCCTTCTGTTTTAATCCATGTTTAAAAATGGGGGCTTTGGCAAGGGGACGGCTGGTGATTCAGGGCTTCATGTGAATTTTCAGATAATTGTTGTATAATAGTGAGACCGAATGATGTACTGTGATCGGATCGGAAACCTTTGGCGGATAAGAGAACGGGAAATGAGGCTCTTTTTATCACTGGCTCACGTCAAACCCTACGGGGTATAGCGCTACCCGGGGAAAGCGAAGGGGCCAACGAAAAGAAAATAAGAGAAAACAAAAGAATCACAAATTAATAGAGTGCCCACCCCCTTGCATTCTTCTTTTATCATTAGATAGATTAGGGGGGAACTCATTAGGGGCCTTTTAAATAAAAGAAACCAATCTATCAAACCATTTCCGGCGTGCCTCCTACGTGTACAGTAAGGTTAGAGTAAGACTTGGCAACAGCGTGAAGTGCTATGCCTTCTAGAACTAACTGTGCCAAGGTTGCGGCGGTGGCCGCAACCCCCGTATGTTCGCAGGCTCACAACCTGGGGCACTCTAAAGAGTGCCTGCCAGCTCAACATAACTTTGCGGCTCAGCACAACTTTGTGGCTTACCATAGAAACTCTGTGGCTCAACACAACTGTATGGTGCAACGCAACTTAGTGTCCCAGCATAAATTTGTTACTTTGAATAACTTTGAGGCAAAATATAATTTTCTTTAACATAACAGAGTATACAGGCATATTATCCCGTGGAGGATAACACTGTCAAACTTGTACTAGCCTTGCCAGTGAACGGCCTTTTGAGCAACTTGATTGGAGAAGCAGAAACACAGCCGCAGGCCACTTGGTGATGGAATATTCTCTCTCATAATTTCTCATCACTAACAGAGGAAAAATGTGCATGGACCAGGCTACAAGTTTGACAGTAGCATCCTCTAAGGGATAATATGCCTGTGTACTCTTTCATGTTAAAGAAAATTATATTTTGCCTCAAAGTTATACTAAGTAACAAATTTATGCTGGGACACTAAGTTGCGTTGCACCATACAGTTGTGTTGAGCCACAGAGTTTCTATGGTAAGCCACAAAGTTGTGTTGAGCCGCAAAGTTGTGTTGAGCTGGCAGGCACTCTTTAGAGTGCCCCAGGTTGTGAGCCTGCGAACATCCGGGGGTTGCGGCCACCGCCGCAACCTTGGCACGGTTAGCTAGTGGAAGCAGGATTCTTACCGGGGAGTTCCATAGCGACCAGATGGTTGTGCTGATACCGACAGGCCTTGCACGCCGCGGCCTATATTGTGTCACCCTCAAGTCTCGTCTTCAAACAAACCGTCAACCCCACACCATATCCAACCACCAATTACTCAATTTGAGCTCTTTCTCTTTCTCTCAACTTATCCCTAGCAACTTGCTATTTAGTCCCCCAATCATGTGTGCCGATCAAATTTTGAAAGCAGTGAGGGCCTGGGGGCCTGATGTGTTGCTCTTTCCCGACATTGATCCCGAAGACTTCGCATATTCCCTGGAAAACTTGCGCGCTCATTCCAATCGCCGTGACAAAGATTCCTTTCTGTAATTTAATTATTTCACAGTTGGCGTAATATCTTGATGACCTGCTAATGCCCACAGGATCCACTGGTTTTCCCCTGAAAACAGATTGAAGCTTGTAATGCCTTTGATGCTTCACGCATGTGTTTCATCATGGGTTTATTGGAAACATTATGGAAGCCGTGCGCGATCATCTTATGTCTAGTGCTTGGAATTCCACTATGGAGACGATGAGTGTTCCTGGTATGTTGCCGACTCCTTCAGGATTCAGTTATTAAAGGCGGGAACCTAGTAGCTAACCCTATTCCCCAGAATATAGCAATTTTGTCGGTGTATACGAAGGCTCAATAAAAACGCCAACCTATACCTTTCACCCTCGTGGAGATCCAAGTGTGGGCGGGTTTCCTAAGTTCCCCACTGTTGTTGCGGAATCAGGCATCAATGAGCCCCATGCTGAGCTTCAAGAGAATGCCAGACTCTGGCAAGAAGGTACAGCAGGAGCCGTGCGAGTGGTACTCCAAGTCCAATTTTCCGCAGCTACCAAGGAGAGCAAAATCAGACTTCTCCTATCCGTTCCTCGTTTCCGTCCGGACGGACACCCGACGCGGCATGACTATTACACAAGTTTTTTACTTACACTACATACCCCGATATCTGTACTAATATTTGTTATGTGCCTATAGGACATCTTTTCAGCCCCTCCTCATCCCCAACAAAACCCGTATATCACTCTGAAAGAATTCTATGAAGTTGTCCCCTTAGCATTGACCCAAAAACTGCCATTCCGTTTAACCTTACGTTCCTTCGTCATGTAGCTGGCCACTTCATCTGCCAGGGCGGTCATCTCCCTGCCTAAATTGCTTTAGAAGCAACAGCCCAACCTTTACTGGCTCCGCTTCCATTCAGAGCTTCTCTATCTTGGCTGTCGGTACTGCTGTGGTCGCTTTTTTCTTGTAAGCCGCGAGCTGCCCTGGTGGGGTTCCTGAGCTATTTTACTGCTTAAAACCTCGGTAGAATAAACAAAGGCAATAAATCAGGGGCTGTTTAGTGCGACATACTTTAGCTTTCAACCATATTCGCTAGGCAAACCATAGATTGGAACCGTTGTAAAGTACTGTTTGGTAAACGTAAGATTTCCAAACATGGCTTAGAAAGAATTTCAAATGGTTCGCAATCTTGGTACTTTTTTTTTCTTTTTCTGCCCAATTTTCCAAAGCGAGAGACCAGTATATTAAGAAAGTAAATGACCGAAGAAAAGACATTACCAAGAAAAACCCATGATAGACAACGCTGAAAAGAAATACGAAAAACCCTATCCTATAATACATCGTTCTGAGTTCGGAATGTTCCACTGCCGGAGCCTTTCGGGGCTGATGCCGCTGCCCTTGCCAGGGGGATTGTTACCACCGCGATATCCCAGTTCGAGGCAGGTGTGTTGGCCGCGATGAGAGCTAGCCTGCCGTGCGGTGGTAACGTCCTCCCATCCTTCGGAGGCAGGCTGGTGGGGACCGTTACGGGGCCTGAACCTATGGCTAGGGCTTCTGGCACCTTCTTGATAGTGCAATCCGCTCCTTGGGTGGGTATTCGAAGTACAACTTGTATACATCGGACTTCCACCGGCCGAGGATCTGAATCTCGGCTTCTGACATACCGGCATGGGCGGCTGAGGTTGCTGCCCCTCTAGGGAAGGAGTGTCCGTTCCATGTCCCTGGGTCAAGGCCAGCTATACGGGCTAGGTGTTGGAGTTTTGATACAACGTATTCGCGTGAGAAAGGGCTTCAGTTGCTAGTGTGTTGGCCGACGCAAAATAGTGGAGCAGTAGAGGGTCTGTGGGTTATCGATTCCCTGGAGCCGTTTCATGGCCTCTACTGGGCACCCCTCGTTCTGGGTTGCTGCTATGGTAAGCTTAATCCCTTTACGGAAGGGGTCTGTCTTTGAAGCTGGCAGGGTTAATTCCATGTAAGCACTATCGTCTGATATTTTTATGCTAGCTTTGGTGATAAACCACTTGTGGAAGAGAGTGCCGAGATCTGTATCGGCTTCACCGTATGTAAATTCCCCTACTCTGAGGAAACCAGCGAAGGCTAAAGTAAACCTGGCCCGGAGTGTTATGCAGTCATAATCTCGTGATCTGAGGTGGGAGAGGATGCAAAAAAGCTTGGGACAGGTGAGTGGGGTTCTTGTCTGCCGTGCAGGTTCGTAGTGATCCCGCTTAATCCCCTGGATAGTCCTGTCCAGTCGCGCATCTGAGAAAGCAGTGCAGTCAATTTCCAAATCAAGTTGATATAATTTGATACCTGTGAGATAGAGTTTTAAAGTTTTCACTTTAACGGTTCCCGCTAAGGAGCATAGCCACTCTATTAACCAGGTCGTCTCAGCCGGGAAGCATCTCCCCTTTGAGTGCTGGTAGTTTGCAAGCGAACAAAATAGTGAGAACCGGGATCGTGGTGTGTCATAGTTGCGTCGCGTTGAAGGTGCCAATCCCCACCAAAGGTAGTAGGCTGCTAATGCCGAAAGCCCCGATTGCTGTATGTCCGTAACCCATGATTGGGGAGGCTGCATACTTCGGGTAACAACTGTGGGGCTAGGTTAGTGACTCTGGAATAGTCGAAGCGCGAGAGCGCATCAGCAAGAGCATTTTCGTTTGTGGAGATCCATATTGGTTCAAGCTCTAAGTCATATTCTGTGGCAAGTAGCAGGCACCTTCTGAGTACTGTCATTGATGCGCCGCGTATGGTTCCATTTGCTAACCCATAGGAAACTGCGCGATTGTCGGTATGCATTACAAGCCTCTTTCCCTTCCAAGACTTCCCCCAGTAGAGCAAGATCTGCTCCACCGCTCTCATTTCTTCTGTATTGATATGCTCTCTTGTGTGAATAGTCGGGTTCGGTAGGGCTATGGACAACACCGAGTTCGCTTGTGGGTAGGGTAGTGACGGGCAAGTATAGTATGTGCCTAGGCCTTTCGTACTGGCAGCATCGGACCAAGTACGAATTATTTCCCGTCTCCGGAGCGCTCTCGACCGCTGTGGGTTATCGGAGAGTACCTCGGCCCATCAAACAATGTCCTTCCGTGCCTCGCTAGAGGTACGGCGCCTTTGGTTTCCGCTGCCTGGTGGGAAGTATAGCTGCAAATTATAAAGGCGCCGGAGGAAGGTACAGCCTAGTGGCAGCACAGTTGAAGCAAAGGTAAGGTAACCCGTAGTTTGTTGAACCTCTGGAAGGGAAACTGATGCCTTATCCCTGGCAGTGCGTACAATAGTTTGGGCTTTCAGTAACTTTTTTGTTGGGAGTCAAATAGCCATCTCCTGGGTATCGAGCTCGATGCCTGCAAAACTAACTGTAGTGCCCTCATCGTTTTTTGACTCTTTGATGCTTAAGCCGACTTCGTCGCAGAGTCTGGCGAATACGGTGGTATATTTGATGGGTTTCGACTGTGGTGGTAGGACAATGAGAAAGTCGTCTAGATAGTGTATGATTCTTGCCGGAAGTCCTTGAACTCGGAGTTCCTGCTCTAAGATTCAATGGAAGACTTCGGAGAAAAGGTTAAAAAGGTACGGTGCAGTTCTTAGCCCGAAGGGTAAAAAGCGCTCAGCATAGTATTTGCCTTGCCACTGGAAACCTAGAAGGGGAGAATCTAACGGGGAAATGGGGATGTGGCGGAAAGCGGACTCGAAGTCGCGCTTCACAAGTAGGCTGCCTACGCCCATGTTTTGGATAGCTAGGATTGCATCGTGCACGCTGCTATAGGCAATGGCACCGAACTCTTCTGGAATTCCCCCAGTGATTGAGCTGGTAGTGTTTGTGGGGTAGGAGAGGTGGTGAATCCTCCTCTTGCTGCCATCGGATTTGTCGGTTAGGCCTAGGGGGGAAGCGGTATAGTGGGTAGGGAGTGCCTGTATATTTGGGTATAAGAGCAAGCGGTCGAGATTGAGCTCTTGTGTGATATCGGCCGTTACCTGATTGGTATCTGCGTGGGCAGTGGCCAGGTTTGGGTGGATAGTTGGTGCCTCCCGGGCCCATTCGAATCCGATTCTTGATCCGTACCTACAGATTCCCATAATGGCCTGGGTTACTCGCCTGTCTGGGAAGTGGGCTGTAAGCTTCTCCTACCCTGCAGGCTTTAGCCGGCCTACTGGCATTGCAAATGGATGCGGAGTGAATAATTGATAGTGAATGCTAGTGTTTGGGTGGGAAATTGCTTAGCTAACATGGAAGAGTGGAGGGGTATTTTTAGCGCTTTGGGGAGGGGAGGCTTGGTGGGCCAGAGGAGTGGTGGTATTTGTGGCTGCAGGAAGGACAAGCTTAGCAATTCGGTTGTGTATATGGGTGAAAGGGGGGAGGGCGGGTTCGTGGAAGTGTTATGCGCAGAGATAGAGGGTGGGGGGAATGCGGTCTGGGGTTTCATGAAGCCTGAGAGGCTATCTGAGATAGGGGTAGAGAGGACTAACGTCCTGAGTGCGCATTGCGTTGAGTATGTAAGAGGTTGTTGTTTCCTAGCGTGCATTGCGACGCGCGGTGGCTGCTGCCACATGTTATACAGGAGTCTTGATAGCGGCACTGGGCCAGCTTGCACTCTCGGAAATTCCAGTTGCGACAGGACTGGGCTATGGGGGGTTGGGGCAAGGTACTAGGCATTGCGGTAATGGATGAGATGCTGGTGGGGAGGGAATAATTGCTTCTCCGCTCGGCCGAGGGATAAGGTGCGGTGCCAGTAAGACGTGTTTCGCCCGGTATTGGGTTTGGTAATCGGGGCCAGGCTGCCCGAAGTGCCGGGTGGGCGAAGTATTTTGCCGCGATCAATTGACTATCTAGCTGGCGCCACTCAGTTGGCTGGAATATGTTCTTTCCGCTGGCCACAGACTTCCAGTGGAATTGAAAATGGTAGGCCTTAACCCCCTCCCAGGTGTACTTCTCTAGCAAATCGTAGAGATTCATCGTATATATGCATAGCGCGGTAGCAAGCTCCCCTTGCATTCCATAAGGGCCAAGTTTGATCAGAATTCCGCAGTAAGCAGCCCAGGCCTTAAAGAAACTACTCATCCTGTATTCGCTTTCTTTCCCATCTCGCTCGGGCTGTTCAAACTCGACTCCGCCAATGTTTATTGTTTGGTGGGTTTCTGCATCCTCTTTCTCGCTAGCTAACAGACGGTAGATGTTTGTTGGTTTGAAACGATTCTCGATAATTGGTACTAATGTACTACGTTCCACCCCTTGAAAGAGGGTTTCCACGCTCTCCACCATGCTGCTTGCGCTCTCGCTTTCATCTATAATAAGAGATTGGGTGGGAAATGACATACCAGGTGCTCTTGACTCAGGTAGGGGCTGCTCTCTTTGGTTGGCTGCTCTCAATTCGGCAAGCTGACTCTCTAACTCTGCTATTCGTATGAGGGTGGGGTTTGCTGGAGGGGCATGAGTCCCCGGAGGGCGGTAGTGTAAGGCGGATTGGGTGTCCGGGCAGGGACAGAGGGGCCCGGGCGGGTTTGCTGGGATCGTGCTAGGATGCAGAGTGGGTTGAGTACGCAGTTGGAGGACAACACGGTCAACAATGTCTTGTTCGTGGGAGCGAAGTAGTTGTCTCATGGTGGTTAGGTTGATTGAGGCTTCGGATGGGGCTAAGGGAGAGGGTGAGATCCTGGATTCGCTAGGAGACCTTGGGGGTTCTGATTCTGGTCTGGTATTACTCCGGGAGTCAGGGCTTCTGCTTAGTGTTCTCGTGTTACTTGGAGGAGAGTGGCTGTATTCTGGAATGCTGGGGTCGATTTCGACACTATCGCTTGCTGAGTCGTTTGCTATGCTGCTTCCTCTGGGTGTTGGAGCAGCATCGGTGGGCTGGCCATACCGGCTTGGTGGCTACCGGTTACGCGTGCTTTTCTGTATTCTGTTTGCTGTGGTTTGAGTGTTTGTTCGAGTAGAGCGTCCTCCACGCGTTGAGGATCGTCTTTGGGCCATGATGCACTAGTTGGAATATGGAGCTGGGAGTGCCATGGGCTAGCTGGTAGGCAACGTGGGATTGGCTACTCAGTCTTCTTCTGGAATGGATTTGGCAGCAAGCGACGAAAAACGCGAAGTGTGGAAAGCAATGAAACGAGAAAGCATGGGGATCCCCTCGTGTCGGGGGCGTAGGGAGGTATAAGTATAAGGGGGGGCTCACGGACCCCGCATCTCTGAGCTAGGACCCTGCGCTGGCTGAGCAACCGGATATACCTTTTTCCGACTTTTCTCCGACCTGTGGCTCCCGTGTCCTCAGAGCTGCCCTTTGCGCTTTGCCCAATTGGCAATGGGTTACTTCAACCTGCCATAGTGTTTTTCAACGTTCTGGACTGTCTGGTGCAACTGATTTTGAAATCATTGTTCGTAGCTTCACACCAAGCCGTCAACCAACAGGTAGCTCTCCTAATTCTACGCATTATGAGTGCTTCCTCTCGTCCCTTCACCCTATTTGCACCCTCATCACAACCACAGCCGCTTCCACCCCCCTTCCACTCCTCCTGTCCCTCCTGGTATTCAAATTACCCAGTGGGGGAACATGGTCAGCCGCGGCCTGCTACACTTGAGATATCAATGTCCCGCGTTTGAGTTTATCCTCGAGTTCCTGTTCGGTTTTAGCCCCGGCTCTCTTGTTATGGGAATGGTAAACGTGGGCCAAGAGTACCTGTGTTTCTGCTAGTTTTCTGGCGTTCTCTCTTCACCCTTGCATCAGCTCAGGGTTCTTCCCAGCCAATTCACCTTAAACAACCCCCATCCCAGCAATCATATTTAGTGATGGGCACGATCATGATCGAGTGGACCCTATGATCGAATGATCGATGAAACTGGGGAGCCCTGATCGAGTGATCGATCATGGTCACTGCTCGAGCATCATCGAGTATGGTCGATTATTGTCGACTATACTGGAGTATGATCGTTTTTATGCCCATCAGGGATTAAATATTCATTCAATATGGATTCTAAGTATTTTCACTCGTGTTATAACAAGAATAGAAGAGCCATACCCTATCGTCCATTTAATGTATCACGGTAATTTGTGTCTGATCCCGAGTGTGCAGAAGCGCGGATAGGTTTCGACTCCCTACTTATTGTTGAATGAATTAATTGAAAACCATTGGTGGTATTGACTAGTTGCTATAGACTCGAGGCGATGGGAGTGGTGACCTTATTGTGAAGTCAGCAGTCGTGATCGTTTGGTGTTCGATAATTTTATTCAACTATAATAGTAAAGGATGACACCCGTCCGGGCTTACCAATCCTTAACAGCAGTACAATCCCGAGGTACGCCGGCTCAACAGTTTGTTGAGGAGCTAACAAGGTAAAGTCCGGCCAAAAGAATTGGTATCTAGTTTGCCGGTAGACTCCCTTTATAATATAAGTTCATCGCATCACCCAATTACTAAGATTATGTTGATGTGTGTGTTCGCTGGGACCAGAAAAGAAGCTTGATTTTCTAAGGAAGCGGAGAGCGTGCTATTTATGCTCTGCAACAAGAACACATATCCACTACAAGAAAACAAAGGAAGACAAAAGCAAAATCTAATGCGCATAGAGTTACATCAATGATTGACTGATTGAGCAGAGAAATAAATGAAAAGATCCAAAACAGATGAATGGAGCTTAAACTCTGACGGCATTGAAGTGAAACTAGTATGAACTAGGAAGTACAGTCGTACTCAAGAAGATAAAGAGTACATATCCGAAAGTATAAGTTCAATAATGCGCAGCTTAGCAATTGTGAAAGCAAAAGGAAGACGAAGGAAGCGAACAAGAGTAAAAGAAGAACTACTCCTGTACGGCGGATAAAACTAAGTCCAACAGATTAGTAGAGTGATCGGTCATGAACCAAGATGCTCGAGTTATACTCGATGATGGCCGAGCATGATCGAGCAGTACCCCTGATCGAGAGACCCCTATGATCGAGGTGATCGAGCACACTATTGATCGAGCAAAACTCGATCATGATCTGATCGTGCCCATCATTAATCATATTCCGCAGGGCAGAGATTTCGGCATTAGCATCACGAAATGACACGAATAATCTTCTTATTCTCCCCTTGAATTTCATTTCCCCGCACTCGTAAGGACTTTGCCAGATGTTCTTGATACAATCTATGCCATGGTCAACCCCCTCGTCTTAGTGTGGGGAGGGAGCTAGCACAGACATTCCTGGGTGATCTCATGAATCCAGGAGCCAAGCCCAAGGTTCAGATTTGCATTACTATACTCGGACCGAGTCTACCGAGAACGCTAGTCCCGTAGTGGCCGCTCGGGGGTTGAAAGCCGCAATTATTGCGTCGCTAGGCTTCGAAAGTGATGTATCGCAGCCTGGACAGGTTCGCTGACCGTTCGGAGGGGGGTTTAGCAGGACGTGGAGCAGCAGCACATTGGAGCAGTCAATATGACTAGAGGGCGTGAGGAAAATAATCCCAACTTAACGACTACAGAGAAATAGAGCCTGCAAGGGTGGGGTGAGTGTGCCTGGGAGTTCAGTAAAGAACCCGAAGGCCATCTCCACTTATCCCGTACGTGTGCATATCCTGTCAGGACAAGAAGGATATCTTCCGATTTTTACTAACACCCCCGGGCACAAGCGCTCCAGTTGTTAGATCAGAGTTTCATCGTGCTTGGTGCATCTGCACCAGGCGGAGACGGAACTCCAATTTGGTGACTTGAATAGGATGATTGTTTATTCAATAAAATTAGGGAGCTAATTACCTGCAGGTACTCGCAACGGCGCAGCCGTTAGTCGGGGCACAGGATTGGAGGTCGTTAAACCTGAGGATGAAGCGGTCCATCAGAACCTGGGATTTCGGTCAAACAATGAAGGAATCGTGGCGAATATGAGAACAGTGGGTAACTCCTATGTGAAGAATGGATTCCGTTCTGGAAATTCAAAAGTTCATCCTTCGGGCACATTTAGCACCGAGGTTAACACCGACACGAACTTGGAATGGGATGACACATCCAATTATTAGTTTCATTGAATTTCTTCCTTGCAGCTAGCATATGAATGGTCTTACATCGGGGTCAACAATTGAGCCAGGTCCTGTAGTTTATGTTAACAGACGAGGGAATGATAAGAAAAAAGAAGTAAATATCATATACAGTATCATACCGTAGTTCTCAGGAGAGCGTTCTGATAGTACATTCATCCATCCCTAACCAGGGAGAAGCCAGAGTTGGTAACTGAGAAGGAGCTGGTTTAACCAAAAAAAAAAGCAATCCCACCCATATCCCGCCTTACCATGTTCGAGTAATCCGTATTTGGGTCAAATTCTGTCCCCACGCTTGCGGGGAATATGTGCTTATTCAGTTCGTACGAGCAGCGATCCACCATATTAGTCATTGTAGGGTTGTCTCATTGGGATTCTGAGTGCGGGTCTGGGGGGTGGGCGATGGGGATGAAGGCAAATGAAATAATAATCCGTTGGGTCCCATGGTGCGATTGATAAAGTAGTAGAATTCAAAGTGCTACTGAGCGAGTGAGTGACCATGAACGGCAAGGAAAGGTTAAAAGAAATGCGTAGGATATTATCACTTACCATCGGACGGGTAGTATATCATCGACCGATATCCCAAGTGTTGGATGGGTGGACGTGGTGGATGTGAGAGAACTTGTTCTATTCTCAGATGCGCGCCGCTGCTAACTAAATAGGACTAACAAACATGTGTGCGCAACTAGTGGTTTACCCTCAAAGCCGTCCTATCTTCTCCACAACACAACTAGGGTGGTTGCCCGTACCCTACTAGACTCAACACCAAGCGACTCCTGGGGTCCAGACATTCCCCCAGCAGGTTTGAAAAAGAGGCATACAGCCTCGCCTTTCTTAACCGTCACTCCCTCTCAGGTGGGGAGCAACATTATTGCCTAGTGGGTGTTAGCTTTATGTCAACTTCAAAAATTGGAGCATGTACAATACCTACCATCATAAAATAAAATAAAACGGAACCCTAATCTCCTCATGTTTGCAGTAACTCATGCTGGAAATACGCGTGAAGCATCGAAGGCATTAGGAGCTTCAATCTGTTTTCAGGGGAAACCCAGTGGATCCTGTGAGTATTGGCAAGCCAAGAATCCAGGCCAACCGTGAAACTAAGTTACCGAAAGAAATATTTGTCAAGGCGATTGGAATGAACCGGTAATACTTCCAGGGAATTTGTGAAGTCTCCGGGATCAAGGTCGGGAAAGAACAACACATCAGGCTTGCCGGTCCGCACCGCTTTCAAAACTTGATTAAATATTTTGGTAGACATAATCAGGCGATCCAATAGCAAATTGCTAGGGATAAGTTGAGAGAAAAGAGAGGGGGCTCAAATTGAGTAATTGGTGGTTGGATATGGTGTGGGGTTGACGGTTTGTTTGATGAGGAGCGCTCGTACATTGGGCCGCATGCCAAGCCTGACAACATCAGCCACATCACCAGTACAAGTAATTATGATACCTCCGTACCGTATTTTTTCGTGTTATCCGGTTTTTCGCCAAGACCGGGCGTTACTTAAGGTTGGGCGGTGCCTGGAGTCTAAAATGGCCACTTCGGTTCCCCCAGTTCTCATAGTAACTGAGGTGTGGATTTCAGGTGTCTACTGTTATGCGGCTGAGTGTGTCACAATCACCTTCTGCAAGGGTTAGGATGGTGATCAAACAGGCGCCACGCACTAAGGAGTGAAGTACAGAACACCTAAAACCCACCCTTGGTTACTATGGGAATGGGAGCATTTAGGGGACCTATTTCAGACTCCAGGCACCGCCCACACAAAGTAACGGCCGGTCTTGGCGAAAAACCGGACAACACGAAAAAATACGGTAATTCGTGGTCGCCTGTTAAGCGGCGATCACCTCCCTAATTAGGTTTGTATACATTTTTTTTTGTAAAATCCTCTGAGTTTATTTCGTATTTAACTACAGGAAAACTCTGGCATGCACCCTTAAGTATGGCCTAGTAAAACCTTAATATAAGAAAAGAAACTCCACCATAATGTCAAATCTCAAATAAAAATGTAGAACCATAGTCTACGCAATAACCATAAAATAAATCATAGTCATCAAGTGGTCATTTCCTCCTCGTCCCCGTCCGGTTTCTCATCCCAAGAATTCTTAGTACAAGAGAGACATTGTGTTGCATGGGCTTCGTGCGGGCCGCTGCAGTTCACACACCTGAGTATTGTATGAATGCAAGGTCGGCCGCGTATTAGACAGGTAGCGGTGGGACAGGTGTGGTTTCCCGTGAGATGTGGGGAGGCACACCACCGACATGAGGCCGGGTTGGTGCACCTGGTGTTGTCTTGTCTATAGCTGTGGCAGTTGGGACACTGAGTGTGGGAGTTGAAACGTAAGTGACATTCAGTTCTATAGGTTGATGAGAAGGCAGCCAGGCGTTTTCCGACATAGTCAGGCGCTCTAGCGCCCGTGATGTTGATAACGACCGTGGAGGCAGATTTACCAGCTCTAGCATCGTCGTTGGTGAGCCATCTGGGTTGGCCCATAAGGGACAGTCCTCTATTGAAGGTGGTAAGCTCCGAAGCTATCTCAGCGAAGGATTTCGAGGTGGGGATTCCGTGTACCGAAATGTGTAACACAGGGGTGTCCAGATGAACGCCAACTGTTCCTGGTATTAGGTGGAGGAATGTTCCCACCTTGCTGTTGAGCGAGGTGGCCTTGAGCGATTCCATGGTTGTAAGAGTGACTGTATTCCCTCGAAGGGAGACAGTCTGAACATAGGTTGCAGCTAGTGCCAAGTTCATATCATCTCTTAGGTCGAGGGCAGTGGTGGGAAGTGGCTCGCGCTCTCGCTTGACGACAAGGCCGCGTTCTCTGGCAGTGAGACCCTTTTGCAGTTGGGGTCTATTGAGGGTATTCGACTTCGTTGGGGCGTGGGCAGCCCTAGCGGCCATCGTGGTTCTTTCCTTTCTGCCCTTTCTTGCTACTGTGGCCTATGAACTGGGTGGTGCTATTGTAGGGAGGGTGAGTGGATGGCTGTCAGGGGCAGTAGCCCACTCAGGGGCCACCACCGGGAGTGGGAAGGGTATCGGGCTGGGTGTGTCAGGCTGGGGTGTAGCATTGTTGAGGTTGGTAACTTCCTCAGTAAGGGCATCGATTCATTCGCTGAGTGCATCGAGAGCCGTCCTGTAGTCCTTATCGATCTGATAGATCATTTCTATCATGACCACATTCTCTTTGCTGGCGGTGGTAGCTCCAATCTCCAGTTCCGGGTTTATTTTGTGGAAAAGGTTCAGGAAATAGGCACTGGGAGGGGTGTCCTTCAAGAAACTCTCATCAATGTGTGGGAGGCTTGAGACTATGGTGCTTCTATGTCCCTTAAGCGAGGGGGGGGCTTGTGGCAAAAATATCGGGGACAGGGTTGGGGCGCCCTCTTGAGTTGAGGAGCTCCTACCACCTGTGGGTGGTAGGGTGGGGTCGACCGCCTTGTCTTTACCTTTCTTTCAACGACGCAACTTGAAGCCAAAGGGCGGGACAGAGGGATCCATATGGTATTCGGGTAACCTGACAGGTCACGTTTGGCGGAAATCTCGAGATAGTGTGCGTGGTATTTCGGAAAGTGCAAATTGGACTTGGAGGGAAAATAAGGGGAAGCAAGCGTGATTAGGTTTGTATACAAGTACCTCACAAGTAGTACAGTACCTGAACACAGGGATCATGAATTTGTATGGAAGAATGTCTGTGCACATCCGAGCGCCCATACTAAATTCGGACGCCAATGTTCAGGTATTTCTTCAGTGGTACCTGTACAGCAAACCCTGGTACTCGGGATGGCGCTATTATTGCCAAAGTATCCATATGATAACGTGTTCGACGGGGTAACTGAACACACCCGTGATATTGAACATTATCTACAGAGCGAGAAAAATGACGATAATTCTACAACCCAGTTGTGCGACCGTAGCAATGTAACATTTAAAGAAAGTGGGGAGGGGGCAGAGTGAATAAATAGGAAAAAAAAAAAGAGTGACCATATACATAGGAAGGAAAATGTCCGAGTGATATCCCATGATGCTGTGCTTTCTTTCCACCCTTCACCGATTCCACCAAACATGCGGGCAATCTAAGACTGTTAATTAAAAGAGAGACCTGGGTTTGACCAATTGAACTTACCATAAACTTTATTCAAATAATCCAAAATGTCTTCAAGAACACCTAGGAGTCATTGGAATTGGCCTCCTTAGCCATCAACAATTCTACGGCATTTTCAACTTCAGTATCATCGGCCCAAATGGTATTGGAATTCTGTAGATCCTGGCGTCTGGAGCCGGTCTTTGGTTTATTGGAGGGGAGATTTTTTTTGATTTTGCTTCGCTGTTGTGCTTCCTGGCACGCCTGCTCGGCCAAAAGTCGCTTCCGGGTGCGTGCAACCTCTTGTCTTCCGATCAGATGGGCACGACTCAAGATTCGACGGCCTCCTTCGCCACTCTGCCTTTTCTGCCCAGCTTCCATCGTCCTTAGTGCATCCTCCGCAATAGTTGGTCTTGGAATTGACGATTTTGCCATACTCAAAAGTTGTGTACATAGTTTCTCCTTGTCGGAAGTGGGATCTTGAAGCCTGAGAGCAAGAAAATCAATTGTAGAGTCAATGGTTTTGTCTCCAACAATGGAGGAAGCTGAGCGCAGCCCTGGCGCCGAGGGATAGGTGGTGTGGTGGTACGAGCTTGATTTTGAAGGGGGAAATTGGAATCGATTAAATGGATAGATGCCAGCGTGTTCGAAACCATGGATAATATTTGCCTTAGTTAAGGCCTTTTTGCGTGCTCGTTGCACCATAGGAAAAATATCTGCTCGCGTGATGTGGGTGTAGTAGCCATTCAGGCGAGTAAATTCATCAATTTCGGCCATATCGTATCGCCTGAGGGGGGAAAAAACTGAGATATCAAGAGGTTGGAGAAGATGGGAAGAATGAGAGGGGAAGAAGAGGACATGAATGGTGTTTCGCAAACAATAATCGAGAAAGCAGAAGTGATCATGAGAGGTATGATTGTCCAATATGAGAAGGCGGTGTGGAGGTGGTGGTCATTGAGCGGAGGAGGACTCTGTCTTTCAAAGTTGAGTATATCGATCAAAATGATGTTTCAACCAAGATAGAGAAACCTTTTGGTCAGTCCACCCATTGGAAGACCTTGCAAAGGCTGCCTTATCTCTGATCTCATAGTCATGCCATGCAAATCGATGTGTCTTTCCGTTATATATAATAAATGGGGGTAGTGTATTCCCTTTAGCACTGGGACTCTCAATTAGGGTAACCCATTCCCTATTTCCATCCTGTACCAATCGGGGAAAGTGATTTAAGGACTCGCAGATCACTTTCTCCTTGCTACCCACACCAAGAGAAAAGCCTTTCTCATCTGCATTCCATATATTTCGTGGATGGATCTTGAGCCGACTCTTAACACCAGCTAAAAGGGCGAAGAAGTGGTTTATGGATAAGGAATCGGTAGCAGATGCCCGCTCGCTAGATAAGGGCCTTGCTAGTCGCTTTCTTAGCTCGGAATGGCGGTTGAGAAATCGATTTGTGAATCGCTTTCCAACCCTCTCTTCACCTCCGTGGTCTGCCAGTGCCCGATACTGCAGTATCGTTCCCACCAAATCCACGAAATGTCGCCATCTTGGAGGCATACCTGCCCACCCCATTCTTTTTACCCATTGTACTATTTCTTCCTTCTCCTCTTTAGAAAGCTTTTGCTGAAAGACATGAGCATCTCTCCACCGTTGCGTGCGGTGGAAATATCGGTTGTATAAAGTAGTTCAGGAAATCCTGTACTTGCGAGAAATCTTTGCCCAGTTTGGCTGCTTTGCGCTTTGGATCTCATTTAGTGCTCCTGAAATCCTTCTCTCTCGCTCCGCACTTCTCTCCCTGCTGATTTGCCTGACCTTGCCATGCCTTGGCTTCGGATGTTGCACAAAGTTCTGCTTGATGAGTGCTTCCGGAGGTGTTCAATATCACTGGTGTGTTGTTACCCGGTCGAACACGTTAGATAGAAAAGCGAGTTGTCACCAACATGGCTTTGCGGATACTCAGCCTCATCGATGAGTCAGCCAACTGCCTTGTGACAACAACTACCAATACAGGAGATTTTTGAGTAGTAAATCGAATATTGGACCAATGGGCCATCAGGTTATGAAATTAACCAAGATGAATCAGCGATCTAATTATCGCTTGCCCCCTTTTTTATATATTCGCCTGCCTTGCCACGCCTCGAAATTACGCCACGTGCCGATCCTTCGTGTTGGCGCGATTCCGAGTACTCACGCGGCTGAGTGTTGAGTTCGTCACGTGATCATCGATTCCTGTTGGTCAATAGGAATCGATAATCACGTGACGAACTCAGCACTCGGCCGCGTGAGTACCGTAAACTCTCGTTAAATCCACCATCGGGGATCGGGAATACCTTTGTCAGGAGGTGCGGGGCGGATTGGGGTGGGACTCACGCTAGGTCAATAAAGACACCAACGTCTAGGCCAACACCCTCTGGCTGCGCGGCGTATCCACTACCACTCCTTACCTTCCCCTCAATCCCAACCGATATCCAAAACCGGTTCTGCTTCCTACATTGACTGCTGCGTATAGGAAGACTATCCCGTGCGGGAGTATTCGTCGGGTCCAAGATCAACATTGGCTGTTTCCACTCTCTGCACTTTTGGGGCCCGGTTCTATCCCCTCCACCGATATTGCCGTCAATTATCCCAAGAAAATTGGAACTGCAGACATGGCCAGGGGGTGGGATGTTCCTCCCGTTGCCGGAATTGTGTCTTGGTCCATCCTGGCCATCCATTCGCCACATACCGGGTGCTGCGAGAGATCCGTGAGACTCCCGCCGAGTTACTTTCCCGCATCACCTGTGGCATCTGGTTCGGTGGGGGAAACATCCGGCAGCGTAGCATATGTGGAATTAGATTTTATGCAAGATATGCGATCGCTCCTCTCCCCTTTTCTGCAGTTTGCGCGCTTGACTACCGTCGGACCCGTATTGCGGTTATTGCCTTGGAATGGGTCTGTGGCTGTCGGTATCCACCCTCTTGGTGGGGACTTTGTCGGACTAGCCTCTTCGGGAACCCAATTCACAGTTCCCAATCTTCTCTGCTCATGCCTCCGCCTCGCCGACTTGCCAAATTTCGCACCTGCGCTTGCCGCCTGTTCCAAGAATTTATTCTTCCTACGCCTGTGTACAGTAGATTGGTCGTGGGAGTAAGGTAAGGTAGCAAACAAGAATCCTCTCCGGTGCGGCTAGAGGAATCATGCGACTCGTGCTCGGAATTATTGGGCTGTGTTGGGACGAAATTTTCCCGAAGATGGGGATCAGCTCATTTGCCATGGTTGGAGACACCTGCTCCTCCCTACCCGCCTACCAACTCCCCCACTGGAACAACCAATTATTGAGCGATGGGTGCTGGGCGTCGGGCGAGAACTCGATCTGCGGTGGGCCGTCAGAGTATCATTCCGGGAACTCGATGGTGAATGGGAGAGCGGCAGACGTATAGGGTCCTCGACGGGGGAAGAGCACAAAGTACCAGGTACTGTGTGATGTTCAAGAGAGCGAGGAGTATAGGTTTTGGGGGAAGTGTGTTTTAGGCTTGCGCTGTGGGAGTTAGTGAGGGTGGGTTGAGGGGAGAGGAATGAGGGGGGGGAACAATTCTACTGGGAGGCTTTGCTTCCTTACCGTGGAAACTTGAGAGAAGGTTTGGCGGGGCATTTCGGTTGAGCTGGCTGTTGGCGCATCGGATTCAGGCATGAGGGTTGAGTTAAGCTTTTGCGCACGGATACCGTAGAATCTGGTCTTATACAGACCGTTGCCAAATTGGAAGTAGGTAAAATTAGTGTTGGACTATACTATATGTGGAAGAAATAGCGAGAAAACATCAAAGCGAAAGTGCAATCAAAACAGATTTCTCTTGCTAATTGGCTAGAGAGCCGGGTTGTGCTGCCCAAGATGATAGTCATGCGAGTCACCACATTGGCAACGGTCTGTATAAGACCAGATTCTACGGTATTGTGGATGCTTGGCGGGGAGGAGCCGCGCAGGGATGGTGCCTTGCAGCGATCCACCGGACAAGGTTCCACTTATGGACTGTTGTTATCGGAGTCGATGTTTATGGGTTAAAGTTGGGGCCAAAATAGGATCAGTATCTGCATTTCTGTAAGGTTATTCGCTAAGGTTCCAGCTTTTGTGCCTACAGCTTACGGTACTCCACTCCCTTTACCGGTACCGTACTCGGGGGCTTTGTCAGGTTTTATTGGGCGGGTTGTACCCGCGGTATTCTTCGTGACTTGCTCTTGGCGGGTGGGGCCACATTATTTCCATGTACAAAAAATTGTTAGTCAATTGACTGAAAGGGTCTTTTGTCACCTCCGGTTCTCTACCCTCTTCTGTAGTTCTTCAACAATTAGCACTTCTAACGGCAGAAAGCCTGGATGGAGCCTCGGGTGCAATGGGACAGCAGATTCAAGTGAAAAATGGGAATATAAATGTGGCGACCATCTCTAGGCGACACTTTCCTAGGCAAGATGAGAGGATTGTAAAGGCAGTTATGGCCTTAGATGCGAAAGCCTTGTTTGACGCCGAGTTTTACCAGACCGTCGGTGGCGCCCCATTCCCGGAACCAACCGCAAGGAATATCGCCAGTTATCAAGCAGACTTTTCACAATCAAAAATTTATTCGGCAGCCCTCATCGCTACCTCCACTCCTAGGAACAGGTACGAGCCCGACTACTTAACAAAACTTAAGCATGGCGATATTGTTCTTTAAGTCTCTATCAATAGAGCATTTTGGCCACCCTCCCGGGGGAGAAAATTTGAGCTCACAATTTGACTTAAGCTAAGAGAGATAGAGTAAGGATTGATGAATAGTGAAAATGACATCATGCAAAGGATCTAAGAAGCATGTCAACAACAATCTAACATTCAAAAACCTTTCTCCACTTTACATCCATATTTTCTCTTACAAGTTAAATGGCGGAAGAGATTGCGTCACTCTCAGTACAGCTGATTGAAAATGAGCCCGCTCTGGAGCCACCTCTGGAGGGAGTGTCCACAATATCAGCCTTTGAGGAGTGTAAAGATCTTGTTTTAAACACATTGGAGATTCGACCGTATGCAGCTCAACATGGAAAAAAGAAGGAAAAGTGGATGGATGTGATTAGAAGTTTGAATAGCCGGAGCCGGTGAGTAGTATGCATCAAATCCTGAGCCTTGAGTGCAATTAAGTAAGAGATTTATTACAGATTTCAAGGGAAAACTGTTGACTACATTCAAACACGAGTGAAAAAGCTACTCGCATTTCATGAGAATGGTTCCAAGAACAACTATGTGGAAGCAGGGCAGGGAACTCCTAAGAATGCTTTTGGTTTAAGTGAGGCCGCAATTATACGATTAGGTGGAATTATTGAACGCCTTGGAGATGACATGAATAGAGCTGAGAAGGAAAGATATACTAAAACCACTACGAAAAGAGAGCAGAGGTAGATGAGGAAAATCGGGGAAAAGCAATACAGCAAATTGCTTCAGAGACAGGCATAAGGGGAGAAAATGGAGAGCAGAACCTTCAAAATCTATCACAGAATATATCCCTTACAGGTATTAGCTGTGACCCACATCGCGGAAGGCCACGTGTCTCTAAAACCAAAGACTATCTTTGCCGAACACAAGATAGGCGAATTGATTCTTCCTCAATTGGAGCACCTTCAAGATCCTCCTTATCTTGCTCTCAGACTACTATCCCACTTCGACAAGCGTCTCAACCTTCATCGAATCTTTCCGCATTACCAGCTTCCGAACCGTCCCCCAACTCAACAACCAATCATACGAATGAACTCCTGCCTCTTCCGGTTGACCAACTTCCTAGTTTATTTTACAAGATTACAGAACCACGAGCAGAGAGGCATGAACGGCAGCTTGATTCGATTGCTGCATTGATGGTCCAAGCTGTTTCACTGTTGGAAGAAATCCGAGATTTATTACATTCACAAAGTCACCCTTACTCCATTTAGTGATCAATACTCATCAACTCCAGCTATCTCAGAAAGTCGGTTATGTGTGCCAGCTCTTCCAACATATCTACTGTACTGAAACTATTGGGGAGTTCTCACTGTTCACCAGTGTCTCTGCAGAGGATCACTGGTAATTACATTCCCTAACCATCTTATCACAAACTCTAATTTCCAAAAGTTCTATTTGGTTGAACACGAATACTCAATCCATGACCGTTATTAAAATTGCCAACAAGAACACCACTAATAGTGTTAGTGGAGAGCCAAGCAAGTATCTCTACCACCAATTGTTTTTTAATTATTTCTAATGCCTAATACTACAGAGTAAGCGGTATGATGTGCGGTGCTGATAGTACTCTCGCTTTATTTTCTGGATCATTAGCATATATCTTTGCCTGGCAATCCCGTGGTATGGTCTCTTTGACACGACGACTGGATGGGAGACAGCTGTTCACAGTGTTCTCCATGCTGGCTTAACCACAATGTAGCGATTTCAATGCTGAAGGATAAGTTTACCATCCAAGGTAGGGCATAGGCTATCTCAACGGTTGGAGCACCTAGCGGAGACGACCAAGTAATTTGGACTACAAAGTCAACCACAACAGACCAGCAAAACGTCCAGGTAGCTACGCTGGATTCTTTCACCATAATCGTCACTTGGGAGCAGCTCTCCAACCCAAATTGGCAGTCAGTGCCAGGGGGATGCATGGGGACATTCCCTGGAACCTTCTTTCAGCAGGTCGATTCAACAGGCAAGATAGTTGGAAACGCTATCTCTGCTAAAGATGTTTTTGTGGCCCTGACATGCAGAAGATTGCTGGAAAGGGTCTTTGTTAGCAGGATGTGAGCATGAATTGTGACCTGGGCATGCCGAAGGACAAAGGGACACCTGTTTCTTCCATATTGTTCGCCCTTATTGCAGGCACTGGTAGCACCTCACCAGCTCCTCACTTGCAACCTGCGATTACACTTTCAGAGACACCAGGAATGGTCACACCTATCCTTGAGGCTTGCAACCAGAAGAGGTTGAGCCAGTAGATGCCAAGCCCAGGCACGGAATCCGTTCCAACAACTACCAGCCGCAACCTCTGGACAATAGTCTCTAAAATCAAGAAGGAAAAGACAAGTAGATCTTCTGGCGCGACTCCTACATAGGGTGGATCATACAACTTGATATCCCTGGCATGTGATACCCAAAACCGATGTTAAGAGTAGCAATAGGCCCGGTACCATGAATGACTTCCGATTCGGTCCTCTCATCAGAAAACTAATCGTACCTGGCTAACCTTCAGGCCTGCATTCACAACATGGCAGTCCCTCTGTCATGCACCAGGATGAGGACGGAGGACATTGTATCATCCTCCAGTGTTACCGGTTGTTTCCCATCGGCCTCTGTCGTCCCCCAGCTTCTCCCAGCTTCTCCCACCATCTTTTGCTGATTTCTGACATTTTTTGCTGATATCTGCCATCCCCTGTCGTCTCCCACCGTCCCCCACCATCCCCTGGCACCCCCTGCCCTCCTCAACAGTCCTATCTAGTTACCAGCCATCCCCTGACAGAAAGCATCTCCAGTGTTCCCAACGGGCCAGGCCGTAGGCCGCCCTAAGGCAGGCCGCTCCGGAAGACAGCCTAGGCCAATATAGGCCGAATTCGATCGGCCTACAACAGCCTATCAGGCCTGATAGGCGCCAATAGGCCCGGAGATTAGCGTTGAGAACAGATTGCGTTAAGGCTATTCAACCCCCCACCCCTCCGCTCTTTCGTGTTTATCGCCTGTGATTTTTTTCCTCCTTTACTTTCAGCTATTATGATACCTCTTAATTAATCACAAAACGAGTGATACTCAACCAACGCAATAAAGCCTTAGAAATTTACCTCTAGGGCCACGAGCACAACCCTATCATAGCATCATTCCCCCCTATTTTGCAGGAACTACTGTAAATCCCCAAGCGAATAAAGTGAAACTGTTGTATTGTCAATGTGATTTTGTAAACTATTTACAGACAACCTCTCTTATTGATGCCTTCGAAATACCGTAAAAAATTGAATAATTGGACGGTGTGCTATGAAGTCCAGAATTCCCTTCTCCGGAAAGGGGGCAAAAAACACGGCAAAAACACGGCCCCTTTCCAGCCGCTCGCTATGAGTGGGTCGGCCGAAGCCATATAGGCCGGCCTGGGCTATATAGGCCAGGCCGGCTTATCAGACAGCCGGGAAAAAGCCTATATGGCCTATAGGCGGGCCCGGCCAGGCCAGGCGCAGGCTTAACCGGGCCTGCAGGCTCGGGCCAGGCTAGATTCAAGAGAATTTGGACAGGCCGGGCCCGGCTTTACCGAAGCCTGGCCGGCCTGGCCCATTGGGAACACTGAGAATCTCTGGTTGTAGAGCTAGTTGGCCTTGCTAATAATGTCTGTGCTGGGAATTCAAGGACGAGGACAGACTACTTTTTGCCATCTCGTTTCGGGGTCAGATTGAAGTTTTCTGGTTTCAAAAGTATCTTCAATACAGTTTTTGTTTTGGAGATTAAAATATGTACAGAGTAATGGGGGCGCACAATTGAAGTATAAAGAAGTTTCAGAGCCATATAAGCCTATATGAATATTTGTCAATAGGGTTCCAGATCTGTACTGCCTTCCAATTGCAGTCTTGAATAGCTCCTGGCCCTTGTCATAGTCCAACTATGCCCATAGCCGAATAATATCTGCAAAGCCCCATTCCACACATTCACGACAGGATGACATGGGCCTATTAAATTCTTGCTCTGCAAATCCAAGTTCTAACCGTGAAACAGGAGAACATAAAACTTGACTTACAGGATAAGCAGGATCACCATATAAGCAAAAAGATGAAGCATGATTTTCTAGTCTTTCCAGTAGCCCACTCTGTTGCAGTAGCATATTGTCATTCCGTCTTCCTTCAACAGGTCCATATAGATAATAAATGAGACCATCAGGACACTTAACTGCTGAATATTTAACAGCATGATGCTTGTGATGTGTATTGTAATCAGTGCGCTGCCATAAAGTTAGTCGACATATACCTCTTATCGTACAGTCTATGAAACCCCAACAATCTTTTACTGCTTTTCCTTTTTCAAACACAACTTTTGCAAAAAAACTTAACCGCTCCTCTTCTAACAAACCAGATTCAAAATCACAAAGTAAAAACCCCCACTATTTATCAATAAATTTTAGCATCCAATTAAAACATTCAGAAAGCTGTGAAATACGCCAACCAAGCAATAAAGAAAGGGTTTCTAGACGGAATGGCCAGGCTAGCCAGCAACAAAGAATAAAAAATCTCTCATGTGAGGTAAAAGAGTAGGGCAATGGTGTTTGGATTTTATAAGGGAGTTTCACCAAATCAGTAATTTTCCAAATATTCCCACAGGTAAAGCGAGTCAGATGAATAAAATCATCATCAGTCAGAGTTGACAAGTTGACCGGATGCTTTGCTTAAGATTTTTGATCAATTTTGAAATTTTGAATAATAAAAAGAAAGCCCTCTGTAGAGTTCGTTACGGGGCGGACGGGGCCCCGAAAACGCGGGCCCCCGGCCCATTTCCCCGCCCCGCCCCACTCAACGGCCTGGGGCGGGCTGTCTTTTTCGGCATTCCCTGCCCCTGTCCCCGCTCAGGCCCCCGCCCGACCCATACCCCAGACGGGTCCCCGTTAAAAATAGGTCGTAACAAACGGGGCCCCGTCCAGGGAATGAGTGCTGGTGGGCCCCGGACGGGGACGGGGCGGGGATTACCCGAAACATACCCCCCCGGCCCTGTGTAAGGGCGGGGTCTGGCGAGTGAAAACCCGCCTCGCCCCGCCCCGTAACGAACACTAGCCCTCTGCATCTGATGCTCCCTCAAGAGAACTAATCGTCTCTTGAGAAAAGAATTGCTTGTAAACGCTCACCCTTTTCGCATACTACTGGTATCATACTCTTTCCTATGGTTCTCATTCACTGTTTATATAGATTACCGCCTGTGTGGCAACACACTCCCTCCTTTGTTTAGCCTTCTCCTAGGCCAGTGCCCAGAACTCAAAATTTGAACTCAGATTTTCACTTCCGAGGGGTGGCCAAAAAGCTCTAATACCCCTCCTTCAGCATCGCCGAAATCCATATCGGCAGCCGAAGTGCTTGCTCAGAGCCTAGGATTTTCATCCTTGGGTAGCCGGTGCAATTAGCGTGGGGGAGGTCAACGAACAGGGGGCTCAACTAACAGCCTAAGCAAAATCATCGCTTACTAAGTCATTTTTAGTAGATTGTTTGCTGAGCCCTCTGTTGGTTGACCTTTCCCCCACGTTACCTCCCCACTCCCTATCCTCAAATTATTCAACTGTTCCCCCGCTGCCCGCCTACCGTCTCGCAGGCTCCATAACCCCCCTACCTCCAATTTTTTTAACTACCAGCAATTAGTCCCTTTTCCCCTACTCTACTTGCTGCTCGAGTGGTTTGACGTTGCTTCCGGCCATGGATGAAGGACATGCTCACCCCGATAACGACGGCTACGGTCTACCCGCACCTCCTATTGTGACTACATTTGATCATAATGGTATGGCATCTCTCTGAATTTAGCCTTTGCATTCAAAGAATCCCCCTAACGATTGATAGATTTACCCTGCAGAGGGCGAGGAATCCTGGACTATCGAACAGTGCATGAATCCGGACGAACACTACCACGACCCCACCGACGGGAGCAGCCACGGGGAGGACGAACACCCAACCCAGATGCAGGGCCCACGAGCCGATATCTCTGGGGCGCCCGGGCCCGCCGGGAGAGACGAGGCCTTATTGGTCTGTGGAAAGGACATTGAATTTACCAGCGATGACATTGAGATTTTGGGCGAAGAGCGTTCTAGGAATCCACAATCTATCTGTAAATCCCTTCTCTAGAACTCCATCTCCAACGCGCTAAGGAAAACGAGCAGGTCGCTAACATCGAAACCGAATTGCTGTCCCTCCAGGAGAAGATCGCCGAGCTGCTGCCGCCACACAGTGTTCTCAGTCGTCCAGTCCGTCCGTCTTCGGAGTAGGACGGGACGGACTACGGCTCATAGTCCGTCTTTTTGGGGGTGCTAGGACGGACTACGCCCGGGAAGGTTAGGACCGAACGGACTATAGGGGACTGTAGTCCAGCACTTGGACCTCCGGTCCTAGCCGAAGTTGAAATAATGCACCTCCGAACGAATCATATAGCATCATGAGACATCATTCGTGCCGTCCCCCGCCGTCCCCCGCCGTCCTCACCCATCCCCGGCCGTCCTCACCTGTCCCCGGCCGTCCCCTGCCGTCCATCCCCCTGCCCTGCACTAACATGTCTCACCCTGTAGGGCCCGTCGTCCTGCCTAAAGACGGCGGTCCTGCCTTAAAGCGCCCCGGACGGACTACAGCTAGCCGTCCCGTCCCGTCTGGGGCTCTTGGCAGTCCCCCCGCGGGGCCCCGCCGGGCCCCCGGACGGCTGCGAACACTGCCGCTACAAAATCAACTTGAAAAAGCCCAACGTACTATAAAATACCAGGAGCGCGCGCTTTGCAACACCAAACTTGCCATTTCAAAACTCTCCAAAGAAAAGCAATCCCTGGCGAGTGACCTTGCAAAAAGCCTGCGGGAGTCTAGAGCCTTCCGCCTCCGCCTCACCCAACTCCTCAAGGAGGCCTACGATATCAGCAAGAAGAGCGGAGACTTGGTGGAAAAACTGACGGCGGAGGTGAAGGAGTTAGGGTTGGAGTAGGGGGTGGGGGAGAAGAGGAGAAAGAACAGGAGACGGGAGTTGATGTGTCCATGGATAGGGAGGTTCCCATATAGTGTATTATAGGATGAATATAGATTCCCTTCCGATTCTAAGATGATGAGATTCAATATCAATCAAAGGTCCCAGGTGTAAGACCCTACAACGCATTTCAAGCTGGGGTCTTGTGAACGACAGTAGTTCTTTTGCCTTGTCCCCCTCGTGCTTGTGTGGCCCCGTACGAGGTTGAGTGGGACCAATAGTCGCTAGTTTGATCGGATAAGAGCATAATTTACGCCCTGTTCTCTATAAAGGATATTCTAAGTGTTCCATGCTTTGTAACTGCATTATTCAAAAGGTACAAGTATAATAATATCTGCCAATCAAATCCTGATACCCATAACTACACCATAGCTCAGCGGTCTGTGGCATTCTTGTGCAGTGCGAGGACGGCAGCTAATTTTATACTATCATAGCTCTTCGATAGTAGGGGCTGTGGAAATTGAGAGATGTTTAATATTCATAAAGGGCAGTAACTTACTGCGCTCGGGTATTTTCATACAAACCTAGTAAAAAATAAGAAGAAAAGAGTTACGCGTCACCCAGAGCGATATGAGAAGGAGCAACAAATCCGGAAGAGCCCAGCGTCTCGCGTTCGCAGCGTGAGATTAATGAAAAGCTAGGGTGGAGAAACAGGCACCTGGATCTTATTTTGAGCCTCTCCAAACATCCCTCATGAACGACTTTCCTGTGCAATCGTCCTGCCGAGCTCCAAACTCTTCTCTTACCACTAACGAACGGCAAAGTTCAACATCGCTACCCCAGACCCACTACTCTCGGAGAGAAAACGTAAGAACGGCTTTGAGTTCAGGTCAGGCTTACAAGTGCTCCTTAAGTGGGGCAGCTGCTACGAGCGGACTCTGTCTGACTAAATTATCCGTTTTTCGAAGAATTTAAAAGCGTTACCGTACCGTTGCTAGAAAGAACTGGCCCTAAAACATTCGTAAAACACCCTGTCAACTCAGCTCCCCTGTTCTTATCCCAAAGCGCCAGACATCAACTCGCGCAACCGTCAAAATACGAATCGGACGCCAGAGGATTGAACCCGCCAAAGAAAGCCGGTCCTATCGACCGAACATATGGCTGACGAAATCGCTACCGGAACACCTTCCCTATTCCCCTCTAGCGAAACAGGAGAAATAGAGGCCACCGGGGCAACAAAAGGTATGGCGGTGAACGGAGACACGCCGGACGAGGAAGGAACTATGGAATTCAAGACATCTGATGCCGAGGAGCCTGGATTCTACGACAAGATGGATTCTGTAGCGTTCGAACTTGTTCCTACCCATCCAATAGGATCGGAAGATGGAGCTTCGGAGCTCAAGGACAAAACCTCCACACTGCCTTCCCAGATCTCTCTAGCCACCGCCGAACTACGTGATAGGGAGCTCCCACCTCTACCAGATTCTCTCCCAGATCCAGCTCCCGTGACCCCCAAACCAGGAATCCCCATACCCATATTGACTGATCATCCACCTTCCTCACGTCATCGGAAGCCAGTTGATCGGCAGCTAACCCCTACCACCCTAGCACGCACGGCTTCCAGGAACGCCCCCACCACGGCAGGTACAGGCAAGCGGGCTACAAACTCGTCAGCGTCAGGCGACGGCAGCACACAACCAACTTTATCGTCGATGGTTTTCGTGGTACAAGCTTTGGAATCAATTCTTACCGCAAAAGAAAGGAAGCGACGGAAACCGCTTGCAGATTCGATTCAGAGGGCCTTAGATGCTATAAAGTCAGCAGCTCCGGAATTACCACCGGACCCTGCCGTAGTATTTGAACCCCTACAAATTGCCTGCTCCGTCCAGAATACACAAATTACGATCACTGCTCTTGATTGCATCGGGAAGTTGATAAGCTACTCATATTTCTCTGTTTTGACGACACCGCCTCGAAAACCACCAACTTCTAGTACCGCAGCATCCGTCGATAATGTGCCAGTAAATAGAAGGGTGGAGCCCCCACCACCTACAGTACCAATACCTCTCATCGAAAGAGCAATTGAAACTATTTGCGATTGCTTCCGTGGAGATATGCCATCAGACCAAGTCGAACTTCAGATCATCAAGGCCTTGTTGGCAGCTGTCTTAAATGACAAGGCTGTTGTACATGGCGCAGAGCTCCTGAAAGCTATCAGACAAACCTACAATATATCTTTCCTTTCTCGAAGTGGTCCTAATCAAATGACTGCGCAAGGTGCATTAACACAGATGGTGGATACCGTTTTCGAGAGGGTCAAGGTCCGGATCGCTATGAAGGAGGCAAATCTAGCCCATGAAAATGGGGAGAAGGATAGCTCAACAAATCTAGCCATTCCAATTGTCCACCCAGATGATAGGAGCTCACATGCGGGTGATGGAGATGCCGGTCCAGGAAGCCCGGACCTTGTCGTGAATAGGGCACCTCAGGAGAAGATAACACTACAGAGTTTTGAAAATAGGAAGAGTTTCGACGATGGGAGAATTGTTGATAATGCACCCACAACAGTAACTCATACCCCAAGCAAGCAACATCCTAGCGGAAGTGGGCCTGCGCTAGATGGTTCCGTAGTATCTTCCGAGGACCATGATGAGGGGGATGAGACTTTTGTGAACGACGCTTTCTTGGTATTCGAGGCAATGTGCAAACTGTCTACCAAACCAGTACCTGCAGAACAGATCGCGGATCTCAAGTCACCGCCGATGCGAAGCAAACTACTAAGTTTGAATCTGATCCACACTATATTAAAGAGCCATATGGAAGTTTTAGTTTCTCCCTTTAGCACCATCCGGAGTTCAAACAGCGCTGAGGCTTCTAGCTTTATGCATGCCATGAAAAAATCTCTCTGCTTCAGTCTTAGCCGTAACGCAGCCAGCGCTGTAGGACTGGTATTTGAGGTTTGTTGTGAAATATTTTTATTAATGATATGCCATATGAGAGTTATGCTTAAGGTCAATATCTCCACATACACTATCACCTACCTTATGAAATTCTAACACCGGATGGGAATATAGAAAGAAATTGGGGTTTTATTGAAAGAGATTTATCTTAATATCTTAGACAATAGGCACCCGAGTGGGCAGCAAAAGCAATATCTGGTTGGTATCTTACGTCGGATTAGCGCGGACCCTAGAGCTCTTGTCGAGATATACTTGAACTACGATTGCGATAGGTCTGCCTTGGATAACATGTTTGAGAGGTAGATTTCACTTATTATCATCAAAAGAGGATTTTATGAGGTGCTAACAGTTTCAGAATCATCGAACATCTTTCGCGGATATCAGCAACTCGAGTTAAGATTACTGACCAGCAGCAACAAAACTTTAGAGAGCAGTATAAGAGCGCCACTACAGCTTCTACCCACGGTTTCTCCCTACTACCATCGCTGTGCACCGCGAGCATAGCTGGGGCTCCCACATCCTTAGGAGACCCACCATTTCCCCTAGAATATGCCCTCAAGCGACAATCTTTAGAATGTCTCATCGAGGTTTTACGGTCACTTGTCTCCTGGTCTCAGAAGGGACTTGTCGACGCACTGCAAGAGTCCGCAAATAGAGAATCGGATGAAGGAAGGGATTCATTAGACAATTCCCATTCGTCACCCAGACTTTCGGCCGTCACAACACCAATTCTAGCAACCCCTCAGCCTGAGCTGGTGAGAGGGACATCCTCGATTGATATAAGCGGGATGGTAGATGACCCCATCCAGATAGAAAAGGTGAAACAAAGAAAAACCGCCCTGGTGGATGCTATTAGAAAGTTCAACTTTAAGCCAAAGCGAGGAATCAAGGAGCTGATAGAGAAAGCTTTTATCAAGAGTTCTTCGCCACAGAATATAGCGGAGTTCATTCTCGCCAATACTAACTCACTTGACAAGAGGACCGTTGGTGAATATCTCGGTGAGGGAGGCGTAGAGAATATCGCTACTATGCACGCATTTGTAGATGGGATGCGCTTCTCGGGGATGCGATTCGTAGATGCTTTACGGAAATACCTACAGGCTTTCAGATTGCCAGGAGAGGCCCAGAAGATCGATCGCTTCATGCTGAAATTCGCAGAGCGCTACATATCCGGGAACCCGAACGCCTTCGCGAACGCCGACACAGCATACGTATTAGCGTATTCCGTCATTATGTTGAACACTGACCAGCACAGTTCAAAGTTGAAGGGGAAAACACGGATGACCCCTGATGACTTTGTCAAGAACAACCGTGGTATCAACGATAGCGCAGACCTGCCGGAAGAATATCTACTTGCTATTTACGAGGAAATCCGAACAAATGAAATTTTACTTGAGGGGGAAAGGGGCCCATCAAAGCTGGACTTGACGGTACAGACAGCAGGTGGGATTGTTGAGGGAATTGGCAGAGTGCTCACAAATGCTGGAAGGGATTTCGAAAGAGAAGCATATGTACAGGCAAGTGAGGAGATGGCAGATAAGACCGAAGTAGGTAACCCTGCAACCCTAAGAATGACTGAATGAAATAACCTAACCCATGGGAATCGCAGAAATTATTCAAAACCCTACTACGCGCTGAACGACGGGAAGGTGCAACGCCTGGG